>OJHH01000365.1_pt1 | contig 15098 bp, 12 predicted proteins | sample 1594911 | NCBI WGS metagenome assembly OJHH01 (sample SAMN05416787, study PRJEB24817) | seawater metagenome | isolation source: Sea water | place: Canada:Atlantic | collected 2013-11
CTCGGAGATGTGTATAAGAGACAGGTTGTTATAAATCCGTTTCAGTCCTAGGCTCACTTCGGCAGGAATACTGTCATTTGAAAGTAGAACGGGAAGGAGGGCATCTGTCTTAAAAACTTCTCCTTTTTCGAAATACATACCGTTGGCCAAAGTCCATATTTGAGCCTCTTCGGCAAAATGGTCTTCTAGTTTACTTCTCGTACTAAAGACAGTTTTTAAGGTATCGAAGTTAGCCACTAAATCAGGGTTATACCCCATCGTTATACGAATGTCATCTAGCATTTTAAATGCTTGGTCTCTTAAATCCTCCCAGTTTTTAATTCCTTCAAAAGCACCGTCTGAGTCTAGTTCTAATTCTAAAACCAAGCCTTTGTCCAGGTGAGTTATCAAGTCAATCATATCTGGCTGATCACTAAAAAACATAAAATCTCTAAGGTCGTACTTCAGGACATATCCATCTTTTGAAGCATCTAAAACGGTGATCTTTATTCCATATTCATTCTCACTTTCAGCTATTAATTCTTTGTTTTTATACTGCCGGCTAATTTCTGTGATTTGTAACACAAACTTTTCACCTTTATTAAAAACAGGTCTGACAGAAATAGAGTCAACGGTTTCATTTTGACCTAAGCTAATTAGAGAAGAAAAAATTAAGAAAACCGAGAATAAAACAAATCTAAAAACGCACATAATCATTCTGAAAATACTCCTGTAAAGATAATTTATTTAAAGAAATGTAGATTGTCAATTCTTGATAATCAATTGTGAATTAGAAACTATCTTTGCTACGCAAATGAAATTCAAATTACACTCAGAATTTAAGCCGGCCGGAGACCAGCCAGAAGCTATTAAGCAACTTTCAGAAGGAATAGAGAATGGAATTGAACACCAGACTTTATTAGGTGTTACAGGTTCAGGAAAAACATTTACTGTAGCCAACCTTATAGTGGAAACACAGCGGCCTACTCTAATTCTCTCTCATAATAAGACTTTAGCTGCCCAGTTGTATTCGGAGTTTAAACAGTTTTTTCCTGAAAACCAGGTGGAGTATTTTGTAAGTTATTACGACTATTACCAGCCAGAAGCATTCATTCCTACCACAGGCACTTATATAGAAAAAGACCTGCAGATAAATCAGGAGATTGAAAAACTTAGATTGGCCAGTTCATCTGCTTTGCTAAGCGGAAGAAAGGACATTATTATTGTAGCCTCAGTATCTTGTATTTATGGAATAGGAAATCCGGTAGAGTTTCATAAAAGTGTAATTCCTGTGGCCAAAGGAGATACTATTTCTAGAAATAAATTTTTATACAAATTAGTTTCGAGTCTATACAGTAGAACTCGAGATCTGTTTACCAGAGGAACATTTAGAGTGGTGGGAGATCAGGTAGATATATTTTTAGCATATGCTGACCACGCACTGAGAATAGTTTTTTGGGGAGATGAAATTGAAGAAATTTACACTTTTGATCCTGAAAGTGGAAGCAAAATCATGGATTTCGAGGAGATTCAAATATACCCAGCCAATCTCTTTGTAACTGGAAAAGATACCATGGAGAGCGCCATTTGGGAAATTCAGCAGGAAATGGTGAAACAGGTAGATTTCTTTAAATCCGAAGGAAAGTTTTTAGAGGCTAAAAGACTTCAAGAGCGTGTAGAACATGATCTGGAAATGATGCGTGAACTCGGTTTCTGTTCAGGCATAGAGAACTACTCTCGTTATTTTGATAAACGTCAGCCAGGCGAACGTCCTTTCTGTTTGATAGATTATTTCCCTGATGATTTTCTATTTGTTATAGACGAAAGTCATGTAACCATACCTCAGATAGGAGCCATGTATGGTGGAGATAGAGCTAGGAAAGTGAATTTAGTAGATTATGGATTTAGACTTCCATCAGCAGTTGACAATCGGCCGCTTAAATTCGAAGAATGGCAGTCCATGCTAAACCAAGTGGTATATGTAAGTGCTACCCCGGCAGATTATGAGCTAGAAAAATCAGAAGGTGTAATAGTAGAGCAGGTAGTTCGTCCTACCGGGCTTTTAGATCCTCCTATAGAAGTTCGTCCGAGCATAAATCAAATAGATGATTTACTCGATGAAATTCACGAAGTGATAGCTAAAAATGAGAGGATTTTGGTAACTACGCTTACCAAAAGAATGGCCGAAGAGTTTTCTAAATATTTAGATAAGTTAGATATAGCCTGCAGATACATTCACTCTGAGGTAAAGACATTGGATAGAATAGAAATATTAAGAGATTTGAGAGAAGGTGTTTTCGATGTCTTAGTAGGAGTGAACCTTCTTAGAGAAGGCCTAGATTTACCCGAGGTTTCCTTGGTAGCTATTATGGATGCTGATAAAGAAGGTTTTCTGCGTAGCAATAGGTCTTTAACTCAGACTGCAGGAAGAGCAGCCAGAAACGTAAATGGTAAAGTAATCATGTATGCAGATAAGATTACTAATTCTATGCAGACCACTATAGACGAAACCAGCAGAAGAAGAGAAAAGCAAATAGCTTATAACACCAAGCATGGGATAGTTCCTCAGCAAATAAACAAGAAGAACGAAACACTCTTTGAAAACTCAGGAGTGGTGTCTCGGCCAGGTACTTATAGTGACATAGATACTTCGGCTGCCATAGCTGCTGACCCAGTGGTGCAATACATGAATTCAGATGATTTACTGAAAGCCATAAACAAAACCCAAAAGGCTATGGAAAAAGCAGCCAAGGAAATGGAGTTTATGGAAGCCGCGCGATTAAGAGATGAACTTATAGAACTTAAAAAGTTATATGATTCTAAAAAATAGCATTCCGTCAGGATTTATCTTGGCAGTGTTTTAGTAGGATACTGATATATAGTAAAGACATGAAAAATTTAAAACACATCTTATTTGTAATTGGCGCATTCATAATGATCTCATCTTCATGTAAGAAAAGAAAAGGGATGGAGAATTCAGCAGATTCACAAACCCATACCAAAGACGATAAAATGGAAGAGAAAAATCCTATACCAAGTGTAGTTATCGATCCTACATACCAAATGAAAGATACTGATAGGTTTACACTTTTAGAATCTAAATTGGATGGGGATAATTTAATCTTACTTGTACAGTATGGGGGAGGATGTGAAGAGCATGAGTGGGAATTAAAAACGAATGGTGCTTATGCCAAAAGTCTTCCGCCTCAGGTAACACTGAATCTAGAACACAACGCTAATGGTGATATGTGTAGAGCTCTTTTGACAGATACTATAGAGTTCAATATTGAACCAATAAGGTATCCAGGTAGTTTAGAGCTTGATGTTAAGATTTTTGGTTTTGAGAAACAAGTGATTAGATATAAATATCAATAAGAGTAAAAGAAACAAGAAATGATTAAAATAAGTACTGCATTATTCACCTTCATTATACTGTCCTTAGCACTAACCGCTCAGGTTTCACAAGGAGGAGAACCTTACAATTGGGATGTAAAAGACATTGAAAGATTCGATGTGGAGTTTGAATACTTTGGAGAACTTGATATGGAGTTAATAGCTCTTCAAGATGCCATTGGTGACGCTGAAAAAGATTCTCCATACAGATTTGGAATTGAGCACGATGTTTCGTATTCAAAGGAAACAAACGGAATTTGGTCGGAGTTAGATAACGGAGATAAAATTTGGAGATTAGGAGTTAAAGCAGAAAGCGCTACTTCCATTTCATTCTTATTCGATCGATTTGTTTTAAATAAAGGGGCTGAACTTTATATCTGGAATTCTGAAAGAACAGAATTTTTAGGTTCGTTTACTTATAGGAACAACAAAGAAGCTGGAGTTCTACCAGTTAGTTTACTTTCATCAAATGAAGTGGTAATAGAATATATTGTACCAGAAGGAGTGAATGAAGGAGAGCTTAGTTTAAGTTTAGTAGTACAGGGATACAGACCTATAATTAACCAATTTGAAGATGTCGACAGAGGCCCTTACGGAAACTCTGGAGCATGTAATATTAACGTGAACTGTCCTTCGGGAGATGAATGGCAAACTGAAAAGAAATCGGTGGCATTAATCATAAATGGAGGAAATTCGGTTTGTACAGGAGCACTTGTCAATAATACAGCAAATGATGGAACTCCATATTTTCTAACAGCTAATCACTGCTTAGGAAACCCTAATAATTGGGTCTATTTATTTAATCATGAGTCTGCCGGATGTATAGGTAATTCCGGTCCTACTCTTCAAACTATATCTTCTGGAACCCTTGTAGCCAGTAATGGAGCAAGTGATTTTGCTTTAATAGAGCTAAGTTCTGCGCCTCCGGGAAATTATGATGTTCAGTATGTCGGTTGGGATAGATCTGATAATGAAAGTGTAACTGCAGCTACAGGAATTCATCACCCTTCTGGCGATGTGAAGAAAATCTGTTTTGAAGAAGACAACCCATATCATGCTAATCAAGGTGGAGCAGCAGTTTGGTATATAGATGAATGGGAAGATGGTGTAACAGAAGGAGGATCATCAGGTTCACCTTTATTTGATCAAAACCATAGAGTAATAGGGCAGTTGTACGGAGGTTTTGCTGCATGTAGTGGGCAAACTAATAATGGCCAGGCAGATTGGTACGGAAGATTTGGAGTTTCATGGGATGGTAATACTCCCGAGACTAGGCTGAAGGATTGGTTAGACCCAGTGGGTAACAATGCATTGGTGTTGGACGGATTTCCTGAAGGAGTGCCTGAGTATGCGCATGATGCTGGTGTTTCTATAGTGAATGAAATTGAAGGTGTAGTATGTCAATCTACCATTTATCCCCAGGCAACATTGTTTAATAATGGAACTGAAAACTTAACCGCTGCCATAATCACACTATTTCTGAACGGAAATTCAGTAGAAGTAGTAGAATGGGTCGGAAATTTAAGTAACAATCAAAATGTAGTAATAAATTTAAGTCCACAAGCGCTTCAGTCTGGAGAAAATCAAATTGAAGTGGTAGTCATGGAGGCTTCGGGAGAAGAGGATGATGAAAATGAGAACAACAACTCAAACTTAATTGAGTTCTCTGCTATTATAGGAGAAGTGTCAGTATTTCAGTTAAATCTAACTTTAGATGATTATGGCTCGGAAACAACGTGGGAAGTAGTCAGTTCAAATGAAGTTTTTGCAGAAGGTGGCCCATATCAGAATGATGCTGATGGTGAGCTGATTGTTGAAGAGTTTTGTTTGCCTGATGGATGTTACGAATTTGTAATTTATGATGATGCTGACGATGGATTGTGCTGTCAATATGGTGAAGGGAATTATACTATTGAAAACCAATTAAATGTTCAATTAGCAGAATCGGATGGTGAATTTGGAAGCGAAGAGACTCAAGAGTTTTGTGCATCTGTAACAAGCATAAGCGAAAAAGTAGTAGCTAACATTGAATTATACCCTAATCCTGCTCAAGACATACTAAATGTAGTAGTTCAGGAAAGTAACTCTTTAATTAAAATTTATGATGTTTCAGGAAGAATAGTCTTACAAGTGCTTTATGAAAATACAGGTGTTTTAGAATTAAATACAGAAAAACTTACCAGTGGCACTTATGTCTTATTTATGAGTTCTGACAAAGGAGAATCTAGAGGAGTATTCCTTAAAGAATAGAATGTTCAAAGTATTTAAAGAAAGCCTCTGTGAATTGAATCGCAGGGGCTTTTTTTGTCTCTACAATTTAAAATGACTAAGAGGAATACAAATGAATGAAATCTTATCAGAATTAACCCAAATCCAACAGGCCTTGTGTTTTGTGCTTTTGGCTGCGGTTTTAGTTCAATTGTTCTATACGTTGTTTTTCTATTTAAGACTTTTGTTACACAAGCCAAAGAATTCACCTACAACACTTCCCCCAGTTAGTGTGGTTATTTGTGCTAGAAATGAATCTGAAAATTTGATGAACTTCATTCCAGTTATAATGGAACAAGACTATCCGAAGTTTGAAGTAATTGTAGTCAATGACAGTAGTTGGGATGATTCAGAAGATATACTTAAAGCTCTACAGGTGCGATTCAGCAACCTTAAAGTGTTAAGGTTAAATGAAGACTTACATAGAATGACTGGGAAGAAATTTGCATTAACAATGGGAATAAAAGGAGCAGCTCATGAGCGTCTTCTTCTCACTGATGCAGATTGTTTTCCCATGAGTTCTGATTGGATTTCGAATATTATGGCTGAAACTGTGAATGAGGATGAGGTGGTGCTCGGAGTAAGCCTCATGGAAAGAGAGAAAGGGTTTCGGAAGAACTTTTTTAGATTTGAGTCGATTCATACAGCTATTAATTATAGCTCTTTTGCACTAGCCAAATCTCCTTATATGGGAGTCGGGAGAAACTTATCCTACACTAAAGAAAAATTCTTTTCCGTAGGCGGTTTTAAAAAGCATATGCATATTACTGGAGGAGATGATGACCTTTTCATAAATGAAATAGCAGCTAGTTCAACCATTAAACTAAACGCAAACATAGAAGGACATACCACTACTAAAAGCCCAAATAAATGGGGTGAGTGGTGGAGCCAGAAGCGTAGACATTTGAATACTTCAAGTTTATATAAGTTTAAGAATAAATTCCTATTAGGATTAGAGCCATTGAGTTGGTGGCTGATGTGGTTTAGTGTAATAGTTCTTTTTGTTTTACGCACACCCACCTTGTTAGTAATTACTCCTGTGGTCCTAAGATATTTGCTTCTATATGGTACTTTTATAGCTATAGGTAGAAAATGGAAAGCAGTGGACGCAGTATGGGCTATGCCTTTCTGGGAACTAGTGTTAAACATCACTAAACCAGCTGTTCTCATTTCCAATATGATTTCAAAACCGAAACGATGGATGTAACTAAAAATCTCTCAGACAAAGGGAAACACGATTATGCATTAGTTCAAAGAGCATTGAACGACCAAGACCAAAGGGCATATGCTGAATTAATGGAGCGCTATAGAGATTCTATTTACTTCATGCTATTAAAAATGGTGAATAATACGGATGATGCAGATGATCTTACGATAGAAGCTTTCGGTAAAGCCTTCAAAAGATTAAAGCAATACACACCTGCGTTTGCATTTAGCACATGGCTATTTAAAATAGCATCTAATAATGCCATTGATTTCATCAGGAAAAAGAGAATTAAAGCTTTGTCTTTAGATCAAGGATACACAAATGACGATGGCGATAGTATAGGTTTTGCGGTTAAAGATGACAGGTTGGATCCGGAAGAGACTTATGAGAAAAAGCAGCGGATAATGAAAATGCGGGAGGTGGTAGCTAAGTTAAAGCCTAGATACAGAGAGCTCGTGGAAATGCGTTATTTTCAAGAATTAAGCTATGAGGAAATTTCTAAGGAATTAGATATTCCATTGGGTACTGTAAAGGCTCAATTGTTTAGAGCAAGAGAGTTTCTATATAATCTTATGAAGCATACTAAAGAGACCATTTAATGTCTTCGAATCTCAGTTTAATTACTAAGTACTTTCCAGATCTTAGTGAAGTTCAATTAGAACAGTTTTCTGCGTTGCAACGCTTGTATGAAGAGTGGAATGCTCAAATCAATGTTATTTCTAGAAAAGACCTTGAGAATTTGTATGAGCGTCATGTCCTACATTCTCTGGCTATAGCTAAGGTGAATGACTTTGCTCCTAAAACCAAAGTGTTAGATGTAGGTACAGGAGGCGGGTTCCCTGGGATTCCATTGGCCATTCTTTACCCTGAAGTATCATTTCACTTAGTAGACTCCATAGGAAAGAAAATAAAGGTAGTGAATGAAGTTTCTGAGGCATTGGGGCTGAAAAACGTAAAAGCTGAACATAAGAGAGCTGAAGAAGTAAAAGGGACGTTTGACTTTGTAGTCAGCAGAGCTGTAACCAAGTTGCCGTTGTTCATGACTTGGATTCAGAATAAATTTGACAAGAGATTTATTAATCCTAAACCTAATGGAGTACTTTGTTTAAAGGGCGGTGATTTAACTCAGGAAATTAAGGAATCTAAGAGGATAGTGGATGAATTTGATTTATCTTCTTACTTCTCTGAAGAGTTTTTCGAGACAAAGAAGATTCTTTACATCAGGGTAGTTTAGTCCATAAAAAAACCCTTCCAGTTTCCTGAAAGGGTTTAAAAGTTTATTAGTAATAAAGAAATTTACTCTCCTACTACTTCGAAAGGAACAACTACAGAAACTTCTTTGTGAAGCTTTACAATTACCTCGTATTTTCCTAATTCTTTGATAGCATCTTCTTTTAAAGAGATGTTCTTTCTATCAATAGAGAATCCTTTAGCAGTTAATGCTTCAGCTAGTTGAATGTTATTGACAGAACCGAAAATCTTTCCGTTCTCACTTGCTTTAGCTCCTATGCTTAAAGATACTTTTTCTAACTTAGAAGCTAGTGCTTCCGCATTTCCTTTAATCTTAAGCTCTTTGTGGGCTCTTTGCTTAACGTTTTCAGAATGCATTTTTAATGCAGACTTAGTAGCCATTTTAGCAACTCCCTGAGGGATTAAAAAATTTCTAGCGAATCCTGGCTTTACATTCACCACGTCATTAGCACTACCTACGTGATCTACGTCTTGTAATAAAATTATTTCCATGGTTTCTTATTTCATTAAATCAGTTACATATGGTAAAAGAGCTAAGTGACGAGCTTTCTTAATAGCCTGTCCTACTTTTCTCTGATATTTTAAAGAAGTTCCAGTAAGTCTTCTTGGAAGAATCTTTCCTTGCTCATTTACTAGCATAGAAAGGTAATCTGGATCTTTATAATCGATGTACTTTATATCGTTCTTCTGGAACCTACAATACTTCTCTTTTGAAGTTTCAATATTGATAGGATTTAGATATCTAACATTCTTGTCTGCCATAATCTTTAGTTTTTAATTAAGCTTCTGTAGAGCTTGCGTTAGACTTCATTTTAACTTTTCTTTTCTCAGCATAAGTAGCATGATGCTTGTCCATTCTAGTAGTAAGGAATCTAAGCACACGCTCATCTCTCTTAAACTCTACCTCGAAAGGATTAATAGTGGCACCAGGTGCTTCAAATTCCATTAGGTAATAAAACCCAGTAGATTTTTTCTGAATAGGGTAAGCTAATTTCTTTAATCCCCAGTTTTCGTTGTGAGTGACCTTCCCACCATTGCTTTTTACAAAGTCTTGATACTTCTTTACTGCTTCCTTTGCCTGGTCATCCGACAAAACGGGAGTTAAAATGAAAACAGTTTCGTATTTGTTTAACATATGTTTAAAAAATTAAATTTTAAAAAGGAGCGCAAAAGTAGGGAATATCTGTGATTTAGCGAAATAACTACGCTTAGAAATAAAACCATGTCTTTGGCTGCCAAAAAAAAAGAGCCACATTTCTGTAGCTCTTTTTAAAATAATTAATGTCTTATTCTAATTTCTCGTTGATTTACTTAAATCGATTACTGATGGAGTAGCTATGAAAATGGAACTATATGTTCCTACTACTACACCTACCATTAATGCGAATGTAAATCCTCTAATAGAATCACTTCCTAAAATAAAGATTGAAAGTAATACCACGAATGTACTTAATGAAGTGTTAATAGTTCTACTTAGCGTACTGTTAAGTGCCTTATTGATTACTTCTTTCTCGTCATCTTTTCTATAGATTCCTAAATATTCTCTAATTCTATCGAATACTACCACGGTATCATTTATTGAGTAACCTATTACAGTAAGGAGTGCTGCTATAAATGCCTGATCAATTTCCATAGTAAATGGAAGGAACTTAGCACCTATTGTATATACACCTAATACAATAATTACATCATGAATCATAGCAAAAAGAGCTCCTAAACCATACTGCCATTTTCTAAATCTTAAGAAGATATAAAAGAAGATGATTAATAAAGCTATTATAGTAGCGTTTCTGGCATCTCTTCTAAATTCATCAGATATTGAAGGGTCTACTTCTGTGCTTTCTGGAATTTCATAAGTCTTTCCGTAAGTATTTAATGCAGTCTTAAGTTTACTCGGAGTTTGTTCTTTAGAATCATCGTTAAGATCAACCTGTGGTTCTTTATAGTCTGTAGTGAATTTAATTTTATTTCCATCAAGACCTACAGATTTCACATCAGCACTATAATTATCAAATGCATCTTTTAAGTATTCCCTAACATCCTGCTCATCTACTTTTTCAGCAAAAACAATAGTAGCTTCAGTACCTCCTTCGAATTCTACACTGTAGTTAGTTTCGAAATAAAATAAAGACCCTAAACTGACAACTAACAAAACACCAGATAATGTATAGAATTTCTTTCTGTTATCTACAAAACTGTACTGCATTTTAGTAAACCAGTTTTTAGTTGTAGCTGTTGAGAAAGTGATGTCTTTCTTCTTGTCCATTCTGTTCCAGAAAATCAATCTAGTGATTACGATAGCAGAAAACAATGAAGTGAAAATACCAATGATTAATGTTGTAGCAAATCCTTTAATTGCTCCAGATCCAAAAATGAATAGTACGATAGCTACTAAAAGTGTAGTAATGTTGGCATCAAAAATGGCAGAGTAAGCTTTTTGGTAACCTTCTGTAAGCGCTACTTTTAAACCTTTACCCATTCTCATTTCTTCCTTAATTCTTTCGAAGATAAGTACGTTGGCATCAACTGCCATACCTAAGGTAAGTACTAAACCTGCTATTCCAGGAAGAGTTAATGTAGCTCCTATAGCAGCCAAACCTCCTATTAGTAGGAAGATGTTTAAAACAAGCGCTATATCTGAAACTACTCCAGCTCTACTGTAATAGAATAACATATAAGCCATAATCACTAGTAATGCGATGATAAATGACCATGCACCAGCACTAATATTTTCTTTACCTAATGTTGGTCCAACGATATCAGAGTTTACAATATTTGCAGGTGCAGGAAGAGAACCAGCTTCTAATAAGTTAGCTAAATCTGTAGCTTCTTCTACTTGTTGAGAATAAGATCCTGTTCCCATAGAGATGGACGAACTTCCTCCTAAAATAGGGCCATTCACAGAAGGCGCGCTATAAACCAATCCATCCAATGTTATCGCTATAGATTTGTTTAGCCTTTGTGGATCACCGTCATAAGCCGCTTGAGTCATTTTCCCCCATTCTTGAGCTCCTTCACTATTCATTTGCATAGTTACTTCTACTCCACCATATTGGTCAAAACTTTGCATAGCGTTAGTAATAGTACCTCCATCTAAATCTGACTTCTCTCTTCTGCTAGCATCGTTTAAGGCATAAAGCGAATAAATCTCTGTACCATTATCACTAAGACTTGATTTAGCATCCCATCTTAATAAAATGTTTTCTGGAACAATTGAAGATGTGAATGTCTTACCATTTCCATCTTTTGCCTCTAACATTTGAGTTATCTTATCTTTTCCTTCAGCTGTAACTCTGAATACAACAGATGATCTAGGAATTCCTCCTTGCCCATTACTTCCGTAATTCCCGGAATAAGATGCTATAGGATATCTTCTTGAATATGTGTCTGCGTTTAATGCCTTAGTGATAGTAATCGAATCATTACCGTTCATATCTAAGATAGGCTCATTAGTAGATAAGTCTAAAGCTGGAATAGTATCAGTAGTAAAAAGTTCTGCTGTAAAGGCAGAAGGATCATTGTATTTAGTTACTACAGAATCTAATTGTTCTAAATATTGAAAAATGGCTTTATCACCTACTACTTCAGTGTTTTCAAAAACTGGCCAAAATTCTAAGTTGGCAGTTGAACCTATTATTTTCGTAACTCTTTCAGGATTATCAACACCAGCTAGTTCAACTAAGATTCTTCCAGTAGAAGATTGTCTTTGAATATTAGGCTGAGCTACACCTAGACGATCTATACGCTGTCTGATAATATTTTCTGTATTATCGATAGCTGATTCAGCTTCTACTCTTAGAATTTCAATAACATCATCATCTGTTTTAGCAGATTGAAACTTCTCAGTATAATCTCTATTGATAAAGATTTTAGGAAGTTTATCTTCTCCAGCTACTTTATTTTCGTCCCATGCATTAGAGAATAAAGTAATAAAGTCATCATTAGAGCTTTTCTGAGCCACTCTAGCCTCAGCCACAGCTTTCTTGAATGCTGGGAATTTAGACTTTCCACTTAAATTTTCTACTAATTCTGGTACGGATACTTCAAGAGTAACACTCATCCCACCCTGAAGGTCAAGACCTAAGTTTAGCTCTTGTTCTTTCACATCTCTGTAAGAGGTCCCTATCATAGGGTAAGCTTGAGCACCAGCACTATCTAATAAATATTTTCTCGCAGTAAAGCTTTCTAACTTAGCTAAAGAATCTCCAGGAAAGTCTGCAGGATCCAAGTCAGCTACATAGCTTGAAGCGTACTCTGCTGCTCGATCTTCGAATTTGCTAGAGAAAAAATTAAAAGAAAGTTGGTACAGACAAGCTAAAATTAGCATCACTGTGAATATCCAAATCGCACTTCTATTTTCCATTGTTTATGGTTTATTTTTAAAGAGCCGCAAATATAAAAATACAGACGGGATTAGGCAACGTCAATTTTATATTGATTATCAGCATATTAGTTATTATATTCAACTATTCGCACATATAGTTAGACAGGTTTATACTATTAGTGCTATAGTTGTGTTACGTTTTTGACACTTTAATTATTAGCTAGTTTTAACTTCATTGAAATCAATGTTTCAAGTACCTTTGAGTTTTACTTTTTAGGCGTAGCAACAATGATAAAGCACAAATCTATTCTCTTAAGCAGTTTATTGGTCATTTTTATGATCCATACTTCTTTTCGTTCTTCTACATATCAAGTAGCTGTATTAAAGTATAATGGTGGAGGAGATTGGTATTCAAATCCTACATCGGTTCCTAATTTGGTAAAGTATTGCAACGCGAACTTGAACACTGCTATAGACGAGGAAGTGCCTTATGTGGAAGTAGGAGGGCCTGATCTTTTCAATTATCCATTTGTGCATATGACTGGACATGGAAATGTGGTGTTTTCATCTTCAGAGGCAGAAAACTTAAGAATGTATTTAGAGGCAGGTGGATTTCTTCACATTGATGATAATTATGGTATGGATCCTTTTGTTAGAATTCAAATGAAGAAGGTTTTTCCTGAATTAGATTTTGTAGAACTCCCATTTGACCATTCTATTTACCATCAGAAATATAATTTTCCTTCAGGTTTACCTAAAGTACATGAACATGATAAAAAAGCACCTCAAGGATTTGGGTTGATCTTAGAAGGTAGATTAATGTGTTATTATTCTTACGAGTGTGATTTAGGAGATGGATGGGAAGATTTTGAAGTGCATAAAGATTCTGAAGAAACTAGAACTAAGGCTTTACAAATGGGAGCCAACATCATGCAGTACGCTCTTAATGGAGAAAAGGATTAATTAATAGAGTTAACTTCTTTTAAAAACCACTTTTTGTAGAGTAGTATAAATACAAGAGCTATTAGTCCTGTAGTTATAGTTGCTATTATGGACGCAGAGTTTAGTCCGAGTCCATAAAAAACAGCGAATACAGAAACAATCTGAGCTAAGACATAAATTTTAAATCCAACCTTTTTTCTAATAAACATAAAAATTACGGCTATTATAGTTAGGAAATAGGCTGCAGTTTTTATGTCATAAAAAGCTACACCATAATCTTGGAAATGACGTGCCGATTCTATTACGCCCATCCCAAGCCATTCAGGAATGTTTTCTAATACGGGATGATCTGTAATCATTTTATAAAGAGTCTTCAGAGAATTAGAAACTTCTTCTTCTAAAGTATCCTTACGCATAGATAACCTGAACAAATGTGCTACACTGCTTCCTAATGAGAGTGCAAATAAAAATATAAGTCCTAATGAGCGTTTCAAATGAGGTAAACTCTTTTCAATTAAAACGCTAAAATAAAAGTAAGGTGTTAAAAAGTGTGTAGTCCTTTTCCTTATTTATCACCACTCCAATGATTATACAATTTCTGTTGTCTAGTAGACAGGTTTTTGACTAATGTTAGGGCTGAATTATCAAAGAAAGTACGGTCAGTTGGTTGGAGTAGAGCAGATTGAATTCCTTCCATGTGATTAAGTTCTATACTCACCGATACTGAAAAATCAATCTCTTTGAATAATTCTGATGTAAAGTCTTTAATTCCATTTACAGCTAAAATCTCATCTCCTATGTGAACTCCTAAAATATCTGAAGGTGAGTTTTGATGTATATCTGTAATTTTTAAATTTCCTTTTGAAGTCTTAATAGCTTTAATGCCAAGATGAGCGGTAATTGGATTTGAATTAAGAGATTCTTTTAAGCTTAATCCTAAGAAGTCCAAATTTTCAGAAAGGAACAGTCTGAAATCTTCAGTTCCATAGAGAAGCTTCGTTTTTATTTCTTCAAACGAAATATTTGAAACTGCTTCTAGAGCATTAAAATAATCTTCTGCTTTATAACTAAGGCCTTTACTGCCAAGATCTGTCCATAATTTACTCATGGCAGAAGCTAGGTTCTCTTTCCCTTCAGTAGCATTAATAATCATTAGGTCTGAAATAAATGCCACCAAACAACCTTCGGTATAAATGCTAGTTTTCCTTCCAGGAGCTCCGCTGACATATCCATCTAACCAAGTGTCATAAGAACTCTCAGCTACACTGTAGTTGAACCTTCCTTGGTTTTGGAAATGTCTATTCAAATAACTACCTAAATGTCTAGCATAAGTATTGAAGTCAAATACTCCTGAGTTTAGTAAGTACCAATCACCCATATATGTGGTGACACCTTCATACACGTATCCAAGTTTGGAATAATTCTCCTTGGTGTAGTCATACGGATACATATCTGAGGGACGAAGTGCTTTTACATTCCAAGTGTGATAAAGTTCATGAGAACTAACGCCTAAAAGTTCCTCATAAAATAAAGGTGTCAATAGTTTCTTAGCAGGGCCTAAAGTTATAACGGTACACTTTTCATGTTCTACTCCATGATAAGAAGGTTGAGCTAAAAAGTGGAATAAAAATAAGTACTCTTCTTGAGGGAAATCTTTGAAATCTCTAATTTGAGCTTCGCAAAAAGGAATAAAGTCACTTGCAATTTTATCTAAAGTTAGTTCATGTTTCCGAT
>OJHH01000372.1_pt1 | contig 15007 bp, 6 predicted proteins | sample 1594911 | NCBI WGS metagenome assembly OJHH01 (sample SAMN05416787, study PRJEB24817) | seawater metagenome | isolation source: Sea water | place: Canada:Atlantic | collected 2013-11
CCTTAATTGCGTTGCAACATCAAGGTTTAATTCCATTTTTTTAGGAACTATCCAGTTTGGAATTTATTCTTTCGCATCTTTGTGAAAAATTTCACCATGATAAAGGCCCTATTTAATGATAAATCTTCGATTGATCTGAAAGAGATTAGTAATGACGGGTTGAGCGGTCTGGTTAATGGAAACTCATACTCATGGGATGTTCTTAGAACATCAGAAAACTCTTGGAGTGTTATTGATAAAAAAGGAGAGTCATTCATTGTAGTTTTAGAGAGTATAAACGCAGACTCTAAAAAAATCTCACTGAAGATTAATAATCAACCGATTGAGGTGACAGAGCAGAGTGAGTTTGATTTACTCCTAATGGAATTAGGAATTTCTAGTGGTGGAAGTAAAAAGCTCAAAGAGATAAAAGCACCAATGCCTGGGCTTGTAATAGATGTAATAGTAGAAGAAGGGAATGATGTAGTAGAAGGGGATGTAGTGTTGATATTAGAGGCTATGAAAATGGAAAATGTTATTAAAGTAACGGCACCAGCTAGGGTTAAATCTATCAAGGTTAAAAAAGGTGATACAATTGAAAAAGGAGCAGTAATGATCACTTTTGAGTGAAATCTATTTTACACAGATTCCTGTGTATAATAATACCAATCGGGCAACCCTTCCGTTCTTTAAAGAGTACCTTTAATTATTACCCATGAGGTTTATTCTTATATACATATTAATCGGTTTGTCTAGCATAACTGGGATTAGTCAGGATTGTTCTTCTCCCATTAATCTATGTGCAGGCACACCAGAAGTTATAGACTCCACTAGTTTCTCGGGAGCTTTTGTGAGCACATGTTTTAGCTCTCTTGAAAGTGTTTTCTATGAATTTACTACTAATAATAATGTCACTAACACAAGTGCTTTCTTACCATACGAAGTAGAAGTTTCAATAACTATTTCGAACTGTATAGATGCTGGAGTAGCGCTTCCTTTAACTGCAGGGGTTTACGAAGCTACTTTAGGGTTTGATCCTTGTGCTGGACTCACTGAAACATCCCCTTGCTTATCAGATGAAAACGCTGTATTATTAAACTCAGGGGAGCTAGAGCCAAACACAACTTATTTTGTTGTACTAGGAATTGATCCAACGACAACTGGTTTTGCTTGTGATGTAGATGTTAATATTTCAGGCTCACCTTTAGAAATTGATGCGTGTTGTGATGCTACCATCATCGTTGGTGAATCATCGAGTCCACAGGTTTTTGGAGTTACCCAAGAATTTGGTCAGGATAATTATACATGGTCACCGGTCGAGAGTTTAGATGATTTCCAATCAGCAAATCCAATAGCCACACCTTCCATAACTACTACTTATGAAGTAAGCGGGTTAGTTGGGGATTGTGTAACTACAGATGAGATTACCATAACCGTTTCTTCCACTGAGATTTTAGGTCCTGTAGATCTTTTTACCCCAAATGGAGACGGAATAAATGACACTTGGAGAATTTTTGAAATAGAAAAATTTGAAAACCCCTTGATTAATATTTATGATAGGTGGGGCCAACAAGTTTACCAAAGCATTGGATATGATAAAGCATGGGACGGAACCAATGAAGGAAAGAGACTTTCAACTGGGACATATTATTACGTTATAGAAGTTAATACATTAAACGGCATAGAGCAGTTAACAGGACACATAGCCCTATTAAATTAAAATGAGAATTAAGCTAGTAGTCATATTAATTTTTGTCAGCGGTAACTGTCTGCAAGCTCAGCAGCTTCCAATCTTCACGAACTATAATTTTAATATTTTAGGAATAAACCCAGCAGTCGCAGGCTCTCAACCATGTTTGGATTTAAGAATGGGCCAAAGAAGACAATGGGTTGGTTTTGACGGAGCGCCTATCACCAACTTCATTAGTGTTAACGGAAGTTTCGGCAAGAAAAGATTTAATTACCATGGCGCAGGAGTAACTGTAGAGGATGATACGTTCGGTAGGTTTGCTACGCAATCTATATTGGGTAATTATGCATACCACATGAAAGTCAACAGAAAAAACATGCTTTCTCTAGGGGCCTCATTAGGATTTAGTAGGTTTGTTTTTAATCCAGGAGGTGCGGTGACCGAGGTTGAAGAGACGATTCCCAGTACAAGCGCAGAATTTCTTTTTCCTCAAATAGGGGTAGGGCTGTGGTATCAAAGCTCTGACCGATACATTGGCTTTTCTGCTAGAAATTTAATCGAAAGTAAAATTGACAACGCTGGAAGTGATAGTCGTTTTAGAAGACATTATTATTTAATCTTAGGAAAGTCTATTCCGGTAGATGACAACCTTTTTTTCAAACCTTCCGTAAACTTTAGATATGTAAGTGGTTCACCTGTGGCTGCAGATGTGAGCTTACTTTTTGATTTTAATGATGTCTTTGAATTCGGAGTGTCTGCTAGAGGTGGACATGGTGTTTCGGGAATAGTCAAAGTAGGAGTGTTAAAATACCTCACTCTGGGCTATGCATATGACAGGACATTAAATAAACTTAGAGTTGGCTCTGCTAGTTCTCATGAGATCATGCTTGGAATTAAAGCATGTCCTAGGGGAGAAAAGAAAGGCATAAGTTGTAGCGCTTACGATTAGAAAACAATTTTTACTATTTATTAATTAACTGAATTACAGGTGACAAAGTATACTACCCTATCTTTGACTTCTTCAGTAAAGTCTCTTTTAGTTACCATAACTTTAATTAGCCTATGCTTTATTGGTTATGGTCAACAAATGAATCTTGATCTTCAATCAGGAGAAGAGATACACATAGAAGTAAGCAAAGTTCAAGGCCTTAGAATTACAGGCGAAGGAACTGTTTTTCTTCATTCAGAAGAGAGCATCATTCAAATTGAAGAATCTTTCGAAGTAGATAACGGAGTAAAATTAGTAAGTGAAGAAACTATTCAGCTTCTGGATGGAGGTGTGTTTCATGGTTCTAATATTGATGCGGATATTTATTTTCAAGGAAGCTGGAGTATTAATTCAAGTTTAAATCTAAAATCAAACAGAGAAGTTCATTTTCACAATTCAATCATTGATTTGGGAAACTCTAGTATCGTAGCAGATAATTTTATCTATACAGGAGAAAACACCCTGAACACATCAGGAGGAATAGTGGTTGCTAACAAATCTTTTATTTCAAATGGACAGTTAGAACTACCTTCTTTTCAAAATGAAGTTGTTTTTATTCCCGAAACGGCAGAGTATATTGATGATTCGGAGCTTCCGGTGCATTTCTTTTCTTCTGTTGTGAACCCTTGTGGAGACCCTGAGTTTGAATTAGATATTCAAATCATCTCCGATTATAATGGAGAGGACATTAGCTGTAATGGAGCAGATGATGCAGTAGTTCAATGTATAGTTTCTGGAGGGTCAGGAGACTTTACTTTTCAGTGGTTTGGAGGGTCTGAGGATAACAACTCTAGTGACACTTACTCTGGACTTGGCGCAGGGACTTATACAGTTTTAGTGACAGATATTGTTCAAGGAGTAACATGTGTAGAAAGCATTCAAATTGCGGAGCCACCACCGCTGGCTATTTTCACCATGAACCTTTCATCTCCAACTTGTTCAGATGTGTGCAATGGAACGGCATTTCCAATTATATTGGGAGGAACCGGGTCGTACTCATTTGAGTATTCGAATGGTATTATGAATCAAGTAGCAGTCAATCTATGTGAAGGAGAGAATACACTGATGATTTCTGATATTAATTCTTGCTCATTGGATACTATTTTTGTGTTGGAGGTAGATTCTATCAATACAGATTTAATGTTTACCGACTCTCTTTGTTTTGGAGATAACTCCGCTATGGCTAGTGTTAATCCATCTGGCGGAGGTGGAGAACCTTATCAAGTGATCTGGTCAACTACAGAAACGAATAATTCAATTTCTAACCTCAGCGCAGGTGTATATTCTTTTGAAATTACTGATGGTGCTGGTTGTGTAAAGGACAGTACGTTTACAATAACAGAGATAGAAGAGATTACAGTAGTCTTGGATGATTCTCAAGCTCCCGTTTGTGCTAACGATGCTGATGGGTCTATCTCTGTTACTATTTCAGGAGGAATAGCAGAATATATATTAGAATGGACAAGAGATGGAAATTTTTTCAGTGCTGATGAGGATTTGACGGGAATTGAAGTCGGATTATACGAGCTAACTATTTTAGATTCCTTTGGATGTACAGGTAGTTTTTCTTTGAACCTAGAGGCAGAAGAGGAAATCTTAGTTGATACGGTTGTAGAAGAGTTGAGTTGTTTTGGTGATTGCAACGCTAGCTTAACATCAACAGTTACACAAGGCCAAGACCCTATAATTATCACATGGTCCGATGTAAATGGAATAATATCAAATCTGAATTTTATAGATGATTTATGTGCTGGCTTGTATGAATTAGAAGTTATGGACGCTACGGGTTGTACTTATAGTGAGACTTTTGATATTCAGGAACCGGAAGAAATATTGGTTGTGCAGGATGTTACAGATGTTTCATGCAACGGATTGGGAGATGGATCTATAACTTTAACTATATCAGGAGGAACAGGTCCTTTTATTTCTAGTTTACCTAGCGTTGAGTTAAATCCTAACCAACTATTTTTAGAAGGGTTTAGTGCAGGAAGTTATAGCGTAGATGTTACGGATGACGAGGGATGTGTGGTTTCCGTGCCATTTGATATTCTCGAGCCTCTTCCGATCTTGATTGACATAAGTCCTATAAACCCAAACTGCTTCGGTGAGAATACGGGTTCCATTGACATTGTAGTTTCTGGAGGTTCCGAGCCTTACTCTATAGAGTGGGTAGAGTTGGGAATATTCGATGAGTTATCTCAAACCGACCTAATTTCAGGAGATTATAACATTGAAATCATCGATGATCTGGGGTGTGAAGAGTCGGTTTTGGTCACATTAGTGGATCCACTAGAAATAAGCGTTCAGGAAACCATTACCGATGTTCTTTGTAATGGTGAAGATAACGGTTCTATTGAGCTGGAGGTATTCGATGCTGTAGGAAACTTAGATGTAAACTGGATAGGGACTGTGTTAAACCCTGCAGATCTAAATCAATTTAACTTAATAGCAGGTTCTTACGAAGTAACCATAACAGATGATAATGGATGCCTTTTTAATAATACCTATGAAATTATAGAGGGAGATGAAATAGAAGTTACTGAAACAATATCAAACCCATCTTGTTTTGGAGATTTGGGGGAAATCTCGCTTGAGATATTAGGAGGCCAAGAGCCATATAGTGTTTCATGGTTAGAGGTAAACGCTCCAGACCAAACCGTTATACAAGATTTAGCCGCTGGATTTTATACAGCGATTGTTACAGATGCTAATTTGTGTGAAACAACTAACGTTTATGAAATCATCGAACCTGAAGAAATAGTAATCACTACAGATGTGATTCAACCAAATTGTGTTTTAACCACGGGTTCTATCGGGATAACAAATATTTCTGGAGGAACTGCTGCAGGGGTTAATCCAAATGATTACACTATTAATTGGACAGGTGTAAATGCTCCTGGTCAAACATTTGTCACAAACTTAGCTCCAGGAGATTATTCGGTTATTGTCTCTGATGACAACAACTGTTTAACTGAAGAGTTTTTTACTATCAACGAACCCGGACAACTGGATGTTACTGAGACTATAACAGAGGTCGTTTGTTTCGAGGGAAGTTCTGGATCAATAGAGTTGGTAGTTTTAGGAGCGGCTGACCCTATGAATGTAACTTGGACGGGTGATGTTCAAAACCCGAACGATTTAAACCAGTTTAACTTAGAAGCAGGACAGTATACAGTAGATATACTAGACGATGATGGCTGTGAGTTTAATGCTACTTATGAAGTCACAGAAAACGAGGAAATACTTATTTCAGAAACGATAGTTCATCCTGGATGTTTAGGAACTACAGGGGAGATTTCTATTGAAATTACAGGTGGTTCAAACCCATATTCAATTGTATGGCCTGATTTAGGAATATTCGATCAAACTGATGTAAACAATCTTTTGCCAGGAGATTATATTGTCCAAGTAACTGATTTGGAGAATTGCTTAAAAGAGTCAACTTTTACTATTGATGAACCTGGAAATTTAGATGTTCAGGTAAGTGTAACTAATGTGCTTTGCAATGGAGAGTCTACAGGATCCTTGGAATGCACAGTTAATGGAGCTACGGATCCTATTATTGTGAATTGGACAAACGTTCCTGTTCCTACCGACTTAAACCAATTTAATCTTGCAGCAGGTATTTATGATCTTCAAATAACAGATGACGAAGGATGTGAATTTATCGAGTCGTTTGAAATACTTGAAGAAGAATTGGTAGTAATCTCCGAAACCATAACCAACCCAAGTTGTGCAGGTGATTTAGGAGAAATCGAAATCAATATTACAGGTGGTGTCGAGCCATATGAAATAACTTGGGTAGAAATCGGAATATTCGATCAAACCTTGGTGACTAATTTAACACCAGGGTCTTATGAAGTGCAAGTAACCGATGCTAATGATTGCGTAAGCTCATCTGTATATGAGATTATTTCTATCGAGGATTTACAAATAACAGAATTCATTATTCAACCAGGATGTGCTGGAAGCTTAGGATCCATAGAAATCTTAGAAATCACCGGAGGAACGGGACCTTATGATTTTATTTGGCTAGAAGTAAACGCTCCTAATCAAACAACAATAATAGACCTTGACCCAGGAGACTATACTATACAAGTAACCGATGCCAATGATTGTGTTACAGAAAGAGTGTTTACTGTTACAGAACCAGGAGTTTTAGGAGTAACCAGTGGGGTAACAGATGTACTTTGCAACGGAGATAACACCGGAAGCATCATTTTAGAAGCATCAGGAGGGCTTGAACCTTATACTGCTGTTTGGACTCCGGTTATAGATGCCTCTCTAGCTCAAGAAAATTTAGCAGCAGGTATTTACGAAGTAATAGTGTCAGATGCAGACGGATGCGAGTTTTCTTCTCAGTTTGAGATTCAAGAGCCAGAAACATTATCAATTAGTGAAACGGTCATAAATCCGCTGTGCTTTGGAGAGTTAGGAGAAATTGAGATAGAAATTACAGGTGGTGTTGAACCATACTCTATAGTATGGTCAGGAATCGCTGCTGATGGAGCTACTTTATTAACAGATCTATTCCCAGGAGTATATGAAGCGCAAATAACAGACGCCAATAACTGTGTGTTAGTGGAGAGCTATGAAATCATATCACCAGATGAAATAGAGGTTTCCGTATTTATTATTCAACCAGGATGCGCAGGTACCTTAGGATCAATAGAAATCTTAGAAATCACAGGAGGAACAGAACCGTATGATTTTATTTGGCTAGAGGAAAACGCACCAAATCAGACCTTATTAATTGATTTAAATCCAGGAGACTATACCTTAAGAATAACAGATGATGCAGGATGTATATTCCAGCAGGTGTATACGATAACTCCTCCAGGAGTCTTAGATGTAACTAGTGATGTAACCGATGTGCTTTGCAACGGGGATAACTCAGGCTCTATTACTCTTGAAGCTACGGGAGGTCTAGAGCCATACATGGCCATTTGGACGCCAGCACTAGACGCGTCTCTAATTCAAGAAAACTTGTTTGCCGGAATTTATGAAGTTACTGTTTCTGATGCTGATGGATGCGAGTTTAGCGCCCAGTTTGAGGTACAAGAACCAGCTGACTTAGTAGTTACTGAAACTATTGTTAACCCTCTTTGTTTTGAAGACTTCGGAAGTATTTCCTTGGATATTCAGGGTGGTGTAGAACCTTACTCTATAACTTGGACAGGAGTAACTGCAGACAATCAAACTACCATTACAGATCTTTCTCCAGGAACATATGATGTTTTAGTAGCAGACGCCAATGGGTGTGAGGTAACTGTAAGTTATGAGATAATTTCTCCCGATGAAATAAATGTGACGGAACTGTTAAACCAACCCGGTTGTGAAGGAACACTAGGGTCAATAGAAATAACCGAAATCACCGGGGGAACAGAACCCTACAGTTTTATATGGTTAGAAATTACAGCACCCAATCAAACTTTAATAGAAAACCTTACTCCAGGAGATTATACTATTCAAATTACAGATGCCGTTGATTGTTCAACTGAGTTCGTTTACACGATCACTGAACCAGGAGTTTTGGCAGTGGATAGTGAAGTTACCGATGCATTGTGCAGCGGAGAAAACACGGGCTCAATCACTTTAGAAGCTACAGGAGGATTAGAACCTTACACCGCGGTTTGGACACCTATAATTGATGATCAACTAGTCCAAGAAAATCTATTTGCAGGAGTATACGAAGTAACTGTTTCAGATGCTGACGGATGTGAATTTAGCTCTCAGTTTGAAATACAAGAACCAGAAGTGATTGTAATAACAGAAACTTTAACTCATCCTTTATGTTTCCAGGAAGAAGGAAACATTAATATTGATATAACTGGTGGAGTAGAGCCATACACCATTACTTGGTTAGAAATTAATGCTGATGGGTTAACTGATGTGGATGTTCCAGCTGGCACATATACAGTAAATGTATCCGATGCCAATGGATGTCAAGTTATTATTCCATATGAAGTTATTGAGGCTGAAGAAATAACAGTAAATGAAACGGTCATATCCCCAGGATGCACCGGAGCTACTACAGGAAGTATAAATGTAGAAATTACAGGAGGAAATGAGCCTTATTCAATTGAATGGGCGGAGTTAGCAGCGCCAGACCAAACATTTATTGATAACCTAGCTCCAGGCGATTATAACATTACCATTACAGACGCGAACGATTGTGTCTTCCAAGACACATATACAATTTTACCTCCAGGAATACTGAGTGTGAATTTAAATGTAGTGGATAACGAATGTTTTGGAGAATCAGAAGGATCTATTTCTATAGAAGTAAATAACGCTACCGACCCACTTACGATTACTTGGACAGCTCCGATTCCGTTAGACGATAATCTTGTGCAAACAGGGTTGCCATCAGGCATCTATGAAATTCTAATTGTTGATGATGAAGGTTGTGAGTTTAACACTGTTCTACAGGTTAGTGAACCACCTTTATTAGTTATAACAGAAACGATTTCTCTATTAGATTGTTCGGATGATTTAGCTACTATAGATGTCGTTATTTCAGGAGGAGTAGAGCCTTACACTATAATATGGACAGGGGTCAACGCTCCCGGTGCTACTAACCTGGCCGACTTACCAGAGGGGAATTATAGCATTACGGTAACTGATGCCAATGACTGTGTGCTTACCGAAGATTATATTATTGAAGCACCTGACCAATTAGAAATAGAAGAGGTGATAGTTCAACCAACCTGTTTTGGTGATTTAGGAACTATTTCAGTAGAAGTTACAGGTGGAACTGGTACGCCAGTTATTACATGGACAGGGATAGATGCAGATGGAGAAACTGACTTAATTGACTTAACAGCAGGAGTATATACCATACTAGTTTCTGATGAAAATGGATGTTCTATAGAAGAAACGTATGAGATAAATCTAATAAACGAATTCATTGTTGATGCCGAAATAATCCAACCGGAGTGTTTTACGGCTACGGGAGAAGTCAACCTAACAATCACAGGAGGTACGTCTCCATACAGTATTGTTTGGCCAGGATTAGCAGATAACGATGAGTTGAGTGCTATAGACATAACACCTGGAAGCTATTCTGTGCAGATATCTGACGCTAATTTATGTGCTTTATCTGTAGATTTTGAAATTTCAGAACCATATAACCTTGAGGCATCTGATGTAATTCAAGACGTGCGTTGCAGTGGAGAAAACACTGGAGCCATTGAAATTTCCTTAACCAATACAACAGGAAACGTAGATTACAACTGGAGCAACCCAGACAATGGTTTTTCAAGCCCTTCTGAAGACATAGAAAACTTAGAAGCTGGTGAGTACACACTAATTGCCACTGACGAGTTGGGTTGTGAGTTCACTGATGTATATACAATTAATCAAACAGACGATCTTCAAATAGTAACAGATAACCTTCAAAATGAAACATGTTTTGAAGATGAAAACGGATCAATTGAAATTTCGATTTCAGGGGGAACACCAGATTATTCTATAGAATGGTCGAACGGCACATTTAGTTCATCCGATGAGAATATTTTTGATTTGGCAGCAGGAGATTATAATGTATCCATAGAAGATATTAATGGTTGTACAGCTGAAGAAATCATCACGGTTAATTCTGGAGCAGAAATCACACCTAACGTTAGTTCAACTGACTCCATGTGTGGTGAAAGTACAGGGAGTATGTCTGTGAATCCAGCCTCAGACAACCTTATTACAGACATTTCTTGGTTTGAAAATGGGGTGTTGATTATGGGAGGATTGTTAGAAACAATTACAGACTTGCCATCAGGAATGTATTCTGTTCAATTGACAGATGCAGCAGGATGTCAAATCTCTGAAGACATATTAATTTCAGATTCAGATGCGGCTTTAATAGATGTAGTATCCTCACCTGTTACTTGTTTTGGTGATGAAGATGGAAGCATTTCAGTAACTATAATTAGCGGAACAGAGCCGTACAGTTTAACCTGGAGTGGATTAGTGTTCATTCCAAATGATGAGTATGAACCAACCAATCTACCCTCAGGAAGCTACACTGCAGCTATTTCTGACGCTGAAGGATGTAACACTTTTCAAGAAATTATAGTAGATTCTCCAGACTCACTGGTTATTTCTGAAACCATCACACATGTTAGTTGTAATGGAAATGATGATGGAGAAATACTTTTAGATATTACTGGAGGAACTGATCCTTATGATATTTTTTGGACAGATCTACTTGAAGTTTCGAATGAAATAATAGATCTAACACCAGGAGATTACAATGTTGTAGTTACAGACGAGAATGACTGTACCGCTGATGGAACCTACACAGTCATAGAGGAACAACCATTACTAGTTACTATTGATTTTAGTGAGTTTTTATGTTCAAACGAAGCTTCTACTGATATAAACATAAATGTAACAGGCGGAGTTCTACCTTATTCTTTTTCTTGGACAGGAGATCTATCTAGTAACAATGAAGACTTGGCTGATGTAGTACCAGGAACATATACTATAACAGTAACAGATGCGGCTGATTGTATCTATGAGGAAACGATAATCATCACCCAAGGGCTTGAAATAGTCATAGATGTTGACCAATCAGAACCAAATTGCTTATTAAGCGATGGTTCATTGACAGCTAATGTATCTGGAGGGTCTGGAATGGGTTACTCGTATTTCTGGTATTCTACTACAGGCACACCTGTGATAATAGGTCAAGACCAACTGTTAGAGAATTTAGAAGCTGGAATCTATTACTTGGAAGTTTTTGATTCGGCTAATTGTTTCACAACACTTGAGGTCAACTTATCTAATAATCAAGGTGAAGTTGTTGGTGATATTACTGATATTCTATGCGCTCAAGAAGCTACCGGAGCTATTGATATAACAGTTTCTGATATGGCAGACCCATTAAATTTTGAATGGTCGGGTCCTATAAACTATTCAAGTGATCAGGAAGATATAGATAATTTGTTAGAAGGGGATTACACCGTTATAATTACAGATGACAACGGATGTATTTTAATAGAAACTTTCAATGTAGAGTCTACAGATGAGTTAGAAGTAGACATAGAGATTACCAATATATGTTTCGGAGAAACAGGAACAGGTGCCATAGATATCGTAATCAATGGAGGAGTGAATCCATATCAAATTTCTTGGACTGGAAACGGACTTGTCTCAGACGAAACCAGTTTAACTGACCTAGAAGAAGGCTGTTATACTTTAGAAGTTACAGATGACAATAACTGTATTTACACTGCTGAGGTATGTGTGAGTTCACTTAGTCAAATTGTATTAAACACCACGGCTTTCGGTAATGTGTGTTTTGCTGATGAGCTAGGACAAATTGATTTGGAGATAACAGGAGGAGATCCAGGTTTTGTAGTTGAATGGTTGAATAGTGATTTAGAATTTGTTTCTGATCAATTAAGCGTAACAGGGTTAGCTACAGGCGTATATTCTGTTGAGGTTACTGACGAGAGTCTTTGCTCTGCTACTACCAACGCCTCTATTACATCCAACCCAGAAATCATTGTCGAAATCCTAGAAACGCCTATAGTTTGTCCAGGAGATGAAAACGGATCTCTTGAAATTATTTATTCAGGTGGAGTAGGAGATCTTGACCTTTCTTGGACAGGCCCAGGAGGTTTTGTATCTACTGATGATATTATAATTGACCTGAATGATGGCGAGTATTGTTTTGAAATAACTGATGCCATAGGTTGTGTTGTCTCTGATTGCTACGCGTTAGAAGACCCATTACCTTTAGTATTAGGTGAGTCACTGTTGAATATTAGTTGTTTCGGAGAGAATGATGGCGAAATTACACTAGATGTCACCGGTGGTTATACTCCATATACTCAAGAATGGACATTAGATGCTACACCATTTAGTTTAGATGAAGATATTAGTGATCTAGCCGAAGGTTCTTATGAAGTTATTCTAACTGATAGTATGGGATGTGAGATTTCTAACTCCTTCCCGATTATTGAACCTGCTTTATTAGAAGTAAGTTTAGATAATATTATTGGAACCACATGTGCCACTAGTAGTGATGGATCATTTGATATTTCTATTACAGGGGGTACACCTGATTATTTAATTTCTTGGGTATTAAATGGAGAAACGGTATCGGAAGATGAAGACCCTACCGGTCTATTTATGGGAGACTATGAATTGACTATTACTGATGCGAATACATGTGAAGTTCAAATTGGCTCTGTTATACTTCCTGCCATTGGCACTGTTAATATTGACTTACCTGAATCCATAGCGTGGTGTTTTACAGAAACGCCTCAAGAAATTCAACCAACCTCAGTGTTAGCAGAAACATTAGAGTGGACTAATCCACCAAGTACAGAAGTTATTTCTTCAGAAGCCACGGTATTATTCCAAGAACAACCAGGAAACTATGAGTTAGTACTAACTGGAATAGACGGCCCATGCTCAGTATCAGACACTATCGAAGTAATTATTTATGAACTTCCCATGGCTGAAGCAGGAGAAGATATAGATGCGTATCTCGAAACAGATGTTATCATAGGAGGTAACCCGTCAACAGATGACTTCAACACCGTGTTATGGGCTCCGGGGACTCTTTTGGATGACAGCACCGCTTTTAACCCATCACATTTTGTAACTAACGATATTCAAAATTTTGTAATAACAGTAACCAGCCCAGAAGGGTGTACTAGTTCTGATTCAATGTCAGTTATTCTATACCCTGAAATAGATGTTCACTCTGGGTTTACTCCCAATGGTGATGATATAAATGATGTTTGGGTAATTGGAAATTACCAAAACTATCCGTCTATAGAAGTTTGGATATATAATCGGTGGGGAGAAGAACTCTTTTATACCGCAGGATATGACCAGCCATGGGATGGAACTTATAACGGAGATATTCTGCCGATAGGAACCTATTATTATGTAATTGACATTAACGAACCAGACCTTCAACTTACCATTGACGGGCCTGTAACAATATTAAGATAATGAAGAAACTAGCCATCTTACTCAGCTTTTTGGCTGTATTGGTTTTCGAATCATTCAGTCAACAATTGCCACAGATTAGTCAGTTTATGCTGAATAATTACACCATTAACTCTGCGTTTGCAGGCAAAGACTCTGTGGTAGAAGCCCGATTGTTAAACCGATATCAGTGGACAGGAATAACTGATGCACCACGTACATTTAACCTGTCAGTTCAAGGGGTTACTAAAAACCCAAAAATTGGAATAGGCGGAATTATATTTACAGATAATGCCGGCCCTACGAGAAGAATGGGTGTAAACTTGAGTTATGCATATCATTTAAACTTGACATCAGAATGGAAGCTAGGTCTCTCAGTAGCAGGAGGCGCGTTGCAATTCTCAATAGACGGAACCAGAATAGATTTGGATCAAGATGATGATCCAGCCTTGTTTTCTGAAAAAAGAACACAAATGGTTTTTGACGCCAGTTTTTCGGCATTGGCCTATAGAGATAATTTCTATTTTGGAGTAACGCTTCCTCAAATTATTCAAAACAACTTGAATCTTTACGAAAGTATCCAAGCCGAAGAAAATAAGCTTGAAGACCATTATTATGTAACGGCAGGGTACAAACTTGAAGTATCAGACAAATGGGCGGTTGAGCCAGCTATACTAGCTAAGTATGTAAAACCAGTGCCTTTAAAAACAGACTTCAGTCTAAGAGTCCTTTATGATAATAAAGTTTGGCTAGGAGGGACATTCAGAACCAACGATGCTATAGCCATGTTTTTAGGGTATAACCATAACAATCAAATTTCTATTGGTTATGCTTATGATATTACTACTTCCAGTATAAAGTCATTTAGTGACAGCACACACGAACTAACGTTGGCTTTTAAGATCTATAAGTAAGTTGAACATAGAAGAATTCAGAACGGCCTGCATTAGCAAAAAAGGAGTAACAGAAGAGTTTCCTTTCGATAACAAAACACTTGTTTTTAAGGTGCAGGGCAAAATGTTTGCGCTCCTCAACGTAGATTTTTTTGAAAGAGTAAATTTAAAATGTGATCCAGAAAAAGCCGTAGAACTTAGAGAGTCTTATGAAGGGATTATCCCTGGTTACCACATGAGTAAAAAGCACTGGAATTCTGTTTACACAAACAAAGATGTACCCAATCAACTAATCTTAGAGCTCACTCAGCACTCTTATGAATTGGTGGTTTCAGGACTTACCAAGAAGTTAAGAGAAGAGCTGTATAGTTTATAACTCCCATTCTATTTTCCAATAGTCTATGAACTTATCTTTGTTATTTTAAGAAACAATGGACTATTTACCTTTAGAAAAAATAGCAGAGGATCTGCTTCACAAAATTAAAACCTTAAAGTCTGTCTCTTATACACATC
>OJHH01000374.1_pt1 | contig 15004 bp, 12 predicted proteins | sample 1594911 | NCBI WGS metagenome assembly OJHH01 (sample SAMN05416787, study PRJEB24817) | seawater metagenome | isolation source: Sea water | place: Canada:Atlantic | collected 2013-11
TCTATTCGTCGGCAGCGTCAGATGTGTATAAGAGACAGCCCAAGCCCCACTTTCAATCCCGTCCAACGTCCACTCCCCAATCCGCCAGCGGACCAACCGCAGCGTCGGAAACCCGACATGCGCGGTCATGCGGCGAACTTGGCGGTTACGGCCCTCTGATATTGTGATCTCGATCCAAGCATCTGGAACGGACTTGCGAAACCGGACAGGCGGGTCGCGATCCCACAGGGCAGGCGGGTCAATCAGATGCACCTTCGCAGGGCGCGTCAGACCATCTTTCAACGTGACCCCATCGCGCAACGGCTGCAAATCGGCATCCGTTGGCGCACCTTCAACCTGCACGTAATATGTCTTGGACATCTTATGCTTCGGGTCCGATATTTTGGCCTGCAACGGGCCATCGTCCGTCAACAGCAACAACCCTTCGCTATCGCGGTCCAAACGACCAGCTGGATAGCCGGCAGGCACATCAACATAGGCCGACAGCGTCGGACGGCTGGTCGGGCTTTTGGTGTCGGTAAATTGGGACAACACGCCAAACGGTTTATTAAGCAAAATTAGCTGAGACATGGGCGCGGTGTAGCGGTCAAATTCGGCATATGCAAAACTTACGCGAAACTTATGCAAAAAATACACGAAAAATCAGGGGCAAAAACTAATTTCAGCACCCTGCATTTTAGGGATTGCACGAATCCAAAATTGGCCTAAATGGGCGCATATAGAAGCCAACGCACGCGCCTCTGGCCGGTGACAGTCATCACTTGTGTTTACGTAGCGACGGTAACTTCTCCCTTGGAACTGAGCGGTCTCTTTAGTGGGCAGAACCCCACTCTTATGGCCGAGTCTTTTGGAGTAGTCAGATGACTGTACATGCATCGCCATTCGTGGCGTCAAACCCTATTGCTATGCCCTCTCGCTTGGACACATTTTGCGCCGCAAATACCTTTGATCAACCGACCCTCGTGATCGACGTGGACCGCGTCGAAGCCCAGTACCGCGCGCTTGCCGCAGGCCTTGGTCGCGCGTCTATTCACTACGCCGTGAAAGCCAATCCAGCCGATGAAATCATCGCGCGTCTTGTCGCGCTTGGGTCGCATTTCGATGCCGCGTCCAAAGCCGAGATCGCCCTGTGCTTGGGTCACGGTGCCGACCCCGCGCATGTGTCATTCGGCAACACGATCAAACGGTCATCCGACATCGCATGGGCGCACGCACAAGGGATCACGCTGTTCTCGGCTGACGCTGACGAAGAACTTGAAAAGATTGCACAAAACGCTCCTGGCGCACAGGTTTACATCCGCCTTATCGTCGAAGTTTCCCAAGCGGACTGGCCTTTGTCACGTAAATTTGGCTGTGACCGCGACACTGCCATCCGCCTGCTTGGCTATGCAAAATTGCTTGGTCTAGACCCTGTTGGGTTCTCGTTTCACGTCGGGTCTCAGACCCGTCAGGCGGCAATGTGGGCGCCGTCACTCGACGCACTTGCAGACATCTGGGACGCGGCAAAAGATGCAGGGTACGACCTGACATTGCTCAACATTGGTGGCGGGTTTCCTGCGTTTTACGGCGAAGCAATTGAGGCCCCAACAGCCTACGCCGCAGACGTCATGGCGCAGGTCACAGCCCGCTTTGGCGACGTCGCCACCATCATGGCTGAACCGGGTCGCGGCCTTGTCGCAGAGGCAGGTGTGATCGTGTCAGAAGTCATGCTCGTGTCGCGCAAATCCGACCGCGATATGCACCGCTGGGTCTACCTCGATATCGGTCGGTTTTCTGGCTTGGCCGAAACCGAAGGCGAGGCAATTCGGTACAAATTCGAGACCGCAAAAGACGCCGACGCGATGGGGCCATGCATCTTGGCTGGTCCGTCATGCGACAGCGTCGATGTCTTGTACGAAAAACGCCCAATGATGATGCCAATGACCCTAAAATCCGGCGACCGCGTTTTGATCCGAAACACAGGCGCGTACACCTCGACATATTCAAGCGTTTGCTTTAACGGCTTCCCGCCGCTGGCTGTGGTGGTCATCTAATAGTATACAAATGTATTCTGGTAAATATCTGTAACTAAACAGTTTTTAATTTACAGGCACGCAAAAACGACTAATGTGACCCCATGAAAATCTTTGTGGGGCCACGTACAATGACATCAATTCCAGATCATCCACTGCGCTATGCAATGGCGAATGAATTGCATGCAAGGCCGTTCCCGACGCTGCACGCACCGGCGCGCGCAGCCTATCTCGCGATCACCTCCGAGACGCCGGATCGGGCCGCAGAACGGGCCCATCTTATCGCGCTTCTGGACCGCTATGGCGCGGCGCACCCGCAACCGGATGCGACGCATTATTCCGGCCAGATCGGCAAGCATATGCTCAAATGGGAAAGCCATTCTGAGTTTGTCACCTACACGATTTTCGGCGACGGCAACGCGATCCCACCGTTTGACGCATCTACATTTGCGATGTTCCCTGATGACTGGTTGCGATCTTGTCCCGGAACGCGGATCACTAGCGCGTTGATCCGCGTGGAAATGTGCGACGGGGACGACGGTATCATTGATAAAACGACCCAATGGTTTGTGCCCGAAAGCTTGGCGATTGCCCGCGTGCTAGAGGACGAATTGGTCGTCGCAACCGACTTTAGGATCGACCCCGCCGGACATATGCGCATGGCTGTTTTTGCGCGCCAAGAAACTGGTGGGCGGCGGATTGGCCGCGTTGTGCAGCGGCTGTGCGAGATCGAAACTTATAAGGCGATGGCGATGCTTGGGCTGGCCAAAGTCCGCGACATGGGACCGGATCTTTCGATGCTCGACAAACAGCTATCGTCCTTGGTGGCCGAGCTGAACAGCGACACGCTGAAGTCCGATGAAACCCTGCGCCAGCTTTTGCAAATATCGGCTGCGTTGGAAAATGCGGTGGCGCGATCTGCCTACCGGTTTGGCGCCACGCGGGCCTATGAAGCCATTGTAAATCAACGCATATTTATCTTGCGCGGCGATCGATTTTTGGGTCGACAAACGTTTGGCGAATTCATGATGCGCCGCTTTGATCCGGCCATGCGTACGGTGGAATCGACCCAGAGCCGGCTGCAGAGTTTGACCGACAGGGCGGCGCGTGCATCCGATCTATTGCGGACCCGCGTTGATGTTGAACGCTCCGCCCAGAACCAAGACTTGCTGACCTCAATGGACAAGCGCGCTGACCTGCAATTACGCCTGCAGCGCACCGTAGAGGGGCTGTCTGTCGTCGCGATCAGCTACTACGCCGTCAGCCTCGCACTTTATGTCCTTGGGCCGGTGGAAAAGGCCTATGGCATTAGCAAAACAATGCTGGCCGCAGGGGTCACTCCCGTCGTGCTGATCGTCGTTTGGCTTTTGATCCAGCGGATACACCGCAAGATGCATTAAAGCCCGCGAATACGTGGGTCCAATGCGTCGCGCAGCCCATCACCGATGTAGTTCACTGACAGCACAGTCAGTGAAATCGCGAGGCCCGGCCAGATCACCCGCTCTGGGAACGATGTCATCCGGTCGACGCTATCAAATAGGATTTTCCCCCATGTTGGGAAATCTGATGGAAAGCCCAACCCAAGAAACGACAGCGCGCTTTCTGTGATGATCGCGGTCGCAAGCCCAAGCGTCGCCGACACCATTATCGGGGACATTACATTGGGCAGCAGGTGCCGTGTGATCATGCGCCGCGCAGGGGTCCCGATGGACCGAGCGGCCAGCACAAATTCGCGTTCTTTCAGCGCCATAACATCGCCGCGTACAATACGCGCGGTCTGCATCCAGCTCGTGATCCCGATGCCTGTGACGATGAGAATGAAGATACCTTGCTCGGGCCCAAACGTGCTGCGCAGCGGGTCGCGGAACAGCAGCATCATCACCAACAGCAGTGGTAGCAGCGGCAACGCCAGCACCAGATCGGTAAAGCGCATCAGCAGCCCGTCAAGCCGTTTGAAATACCCCGAAAGCACACCGACGGTTGTGCCAATCAGCAGGGCCAAGATCATCGCAGTCCAGCCAACAGCTAGCGAAATACGCCCGCCTTGCATGATGTTCGCCATGATATCGCGGCCAAGGTTGTCGGACCCCATCGGGTTGCCCCAACTGACCTTTGCGCCGCTATCAAACAGCGCCATATAGATCGGCCGGATGTTCTTGTTACGAATGTTCAGCTTGCCCGCATCCACGTCCCAAATCAGCGGGCCAACGGTGCAAAACAGCGTAATAGATATCAGGAACCCAAGGCCAAGAACGGCGCCTTTATGGGTCCGGAATTGATCCCAAACATCCAACCACTGGCTGCGCGGTTTTTCGGTCATTTCCAAGGTGTCATCAGTCATAGCGGATCCTTGGGTCAAGCACGCCGTAAAGAATATCGGCAATTAGGTTCATCACAACGATCAGCACTGCCAACAGGAAGGTGATCGTCATAACCATGGGAATATCGTTGCCTTGCAGGGCGATAATAAGCAGCTGCCCAAGGCCATTCACCTTGAAAATCTGCTCGGTGATAATCGCGCCGCCAAAGATCGACGGGATGCCAAGCGCAATCACGGTGACCACAGGGATCATCGAATTGCGCAGCACATGTTTCATGACCACAGTGCTTTCGGACAGTCCTTTGGCACGTGCGGTACGGACGTAGTCTTGGGACAGGTTATCAAGCATGGACGCACGCATATATCGGCTGACTTGGGCGGTCGTTTGCAGGGCCAAAACCATGACCGGCATGATCATTTGGCGCAGCTGAAACACAAAGCTGTCCCACGAGGTCACAACATGGGTGGTGTCATAGATTGACGGCAGCCATTTCAATTGGACTGAAAAGATCACGATCAGCAGCACGCCACTGAAAAACGGAGGCACTGAAAAGCCGATCATCGATACGAATGTACCGGTTTGGTCAAACACCGAATACTGTTTGTATGCACTGATAATCCCGATGGGCAGGGCGATCAGCACACCAACGATGTAGGACATACCAACAACCCACAATGTCTGTGGCAGCCGCTGCGCGATTGTGTCGAATACTGGGGACCGTGACTGGAACGAGATGATCCGCTGGGCACCGTCAGCAAAGTTGGTGCCGAAGATGGCATCGATCCAATACTGCGGCTCGACGATGAAAAACTGCCTTAGCCAAAGCGGGAACCGGACCCACCAAGGCTCGCCTAAGCCCAAGGCCAGACGCATCTTTTCTTTGACTTCAGGCGGGATCGTTAGCGGCATCTGAGACATCGGATCGCCCGGAGCGAGTTCCAACAGCATAAAGATAACAAACGCGATGAACAAAAGCGTCGGGATGGACATAAGTAACCTGCGGATGGTGAAGGTAAGCATGTGTTGACGCCTTGGTACAAAACGGTGTGCGGGGAAATCGGAGGGCAGGGGTAACCTGCCCTCCGGGTCGTAGGATGGGTTTTAACCCATCTTGGTCAAAGGCTTATTCGCCAATGCGATACCAGTCAGCAACGTTCCACAGCTCGGAATCCCAAGTGTTAAGAACAACGCCGCCAAGTGTGTTGGCTTTTGCAGATACACGACCACGGTCAACCAGCGGCACGATTGTCATCGTGTCACGTGTCAGCATGTTGTTCATCTCGCGCATCAGATCGCCACGCTTGCCGATGTCAGCAGTCGCCCCCAACTCGTCGATCAGCGCGTCGTATGCTGGATCGCAGAAGCGGTTGATGTTTTCACCCTGCCACTGGCTGGACGGCTTTGGTTCGCCGCCACAACGATATGCTGCGAGATAGGCTTGCGGATCAGTGCCATCAAAGTTGTTGGCATACATTTCCACGTCCGCATAGAATTTTTGGAACGTGTCAGGCGAACCTGGATCACCACCAAAGAACACGGATGCATCAAGGTTACGAAGTTCGGTTTCTACACCAATTTCGCCCCACCATTCTTTGATCAGAGCTTGGAAATCCTGACGCACAGCGTTTGTGGATGTCTGGTACAAGATGCGCAGCTCAACACCGTCTTTTTCACGGACGCCGTCGCCATTGCTATCTACCCAGCCTGCGCCCTCAAGCAGCGCTTTTGCGCCCTCAATGTCTTGGGTCAGGCAACCAGTGTTGTCTGTGGATGCATAGATTTCTGGACCAGGAACCAAGTTACAAGTCGGACGGCCAGCCTGACCATAGCCAACTTCAACCAGCAATTCGCGGTCGATTGCCATGGACAATGCATGACGCACGTCAAACTCGGACAGGAACGGGTGCGGGTGTGCAACTGTGCCACGCTCGCCCTCGGGTAGATCCGATGATGGGTTTGTCAGGTTCATCTCAAGACGCTCAACAAGTGTGCCGAACGCGCTGATCGGTGTACCAACACCGCCATCGGCCATTGCTGCAAGCACGTCTGGTGCCAACTGCATGTTCCAAGCGTAATCAAATTCGCCAGTTTCCATAACCGCACGACCAGCAGCAGTTGCGTCGCCGCCCCCTTTGAAGGTCACAGTTGCGAACGCAGGCTGACCTGCAACGCGGAAGTTTTCGTTGGCAGCCATCTGGATAACGTCATTGGTGCGGAAGTCTGTGACAACAAACGGACCTGTACCAATCGGGCCAAAGTTGGCGTCCGTGCACTCAGGTGCTTTTGCACCCAGACAATTAGCAAACTGTGCCGCTTGAATGATTGGGGACTGCGCGCCAGCAAATGGGCCATATGGATTTGGCTTCGGGCTGTCGAATGTGACTTTAACAGTCAGGTCATCAATCGCTTCTACAGATTGCACGCCATCAAACTTGGATGCTTGTGCGCAACCGCCTTCTGGATCCATGCAGTACTGTGCCGTGAATGCCACGTCTGCGGATGTGACGGCAGTGCCATCAGACCAAAGCAGGCCTTCTTTCAGCTTCCAAGTGATCGATGTTAAATCCTCGGACACGCCGCCATTGCTGACAGTTGGGATTTCAGCGGCAAGGTATGGCACCAACGCGCCTGTGTCGTTGTAACGCGCAAGCGGCTCTACGACCATGGACGCGGATTCGAGATCCTTTGTGCCACCTGACAGATATGGGTTCAGGATGGATGGCGCTTGCCAATAGATGATCTTCAGCTCGCCGTCACGGCCGCGCTCACCTTCGTGACCGTCGGCATATGCCATCGGTGCGAATGCGAGGCCGGCTACGGCGCCCATCAATGCAGTTTTCATATTCATTTTAGTACTCTCCTAGTTGGTGCTCTTATTCTTTGACCTCGGGGTCCCACCGTTGGCCGGTGGGGGTTTGTTGTTATGTCTCGTTGTAAAGGTGGCAGGCGGCAAACTGGCGCGGCTTCACTTCACGGTATTCGGGTTCCACCTGTTTACAGATGTCCATGACCGCAGGGCAGCGCGTACAAAAATTGCAGCCCTGTGGCGGGTTGGATGGGGACGGCACGTCGCCTTGCAAAATGATCCGGTTGGTATTGCGGGCAAGTGCGGGGTCAGGTTCTGGCACCGCTGATAGCAGCGCCTTGGTGTAGGGGTGCAAGGGGGCCGCGAAAAGCGTTTCGCGATCCGCCAATTCAACGATTTTGCCCAGATACATCACAGCGACGCGGGTCGCGATATGACGGACCATCGACAGATCGTGGCTGATAAACAAATACGTCAGGCCAAACTTTTCCTGCAGGTCTTCAAGCAGGTTAACCACCTGTGCTTGGATCGACACATCAAGTGCGGCGATCGGCTCGTCGCATACGATAAACTTAGGGTTCAACGCCAATGCACGGGCAATCCCGATCCGCTGGCGCTGCCCGCCCGAAAATGCATGCGGATAACGGGCTGCAAACTTGCGGTTTAGACCAACTGCATCCATCAGCTCAGCTACTTTTTCGCGCTTTTCCATTGGCGTCAGCGTCGTGTGTTCGTCCAATGGCTCGCGAATAATCGCCTCGACAGTCATGCGCGGGTTCAGCGATGCCTGCGGGTCTTGGAACACCATCTGCATCGTTGGGCGCAGGTCGCGCAATTGGCTTTGCGGTGTGTTACCAATCTCGCGGCCATCAATTTCGATCTGGCCGCCAGTGATATCATAAAGCCGCAACACGGCACGCCCCGCTGTTGACTTGCCACATCCGCTTTCGCCCACAAGACCAAGCGTCTCGCCTTCCATCACATCAAATGTCAGACCATCAACGGCTTTCACCTCGCCGACACGGCGGCGCAGCAGGCCCGAGTAAATTGGGAAATGCATTTTTAGATCACGCACCGACACCAGCGGCTTGGCAGGATTATCCAGCATGGGCCACCTCCAGCGGGTCAACAAGGAAGCAGGCGGCATCATGGCCTTCACCAACATCGTAACGCGGCGGGACCTTGGTTGCACACACAGGCATCGCCTGCGCACAGCGATCACGGAACGGACAAGATGTCGGCGCACCCAAAACCAAAGGCGGTTGGCCCTCAATCACAGTAAGCCGCGCGGCACGCTTTCCAGAAATAGAAGGGATCGTTTTCAACAATGCGCTGGTATAGGGGTGCTGCGGGTTGGCAAATAATTCATGCACAGGGGCGTGTTCAACAACCTGACCACCATACATCACCATCACACGGTCCGCGATACCGGCAATAACGCCAAGGTCGTGAGTGATCCAGATAACGGCCATGCCCAGCTTGTCGCGCAGCTCTTTCATCAGCTCCAATATTTGGGCTTGAATGGTGACATCCAACGCCGTTGTCGGCTCATCGGCGATCAAAACCTGCGGGTCACAAGCCAGCGCAATAGCAATCATCACCCGTTGACGCATGCCGCCTGAAAACTGGTGAGGATAATCATGAAGCCTGCGTCCGGCGTCAGGAATACCAACCAGTTCAAGCAATTCTTTGGACCGCTCAGTGGCCCGTTTCTTGGACATGCCCATGTGTTTGCGCAGAGGTTCAGCAATTTGGTGACCCACGGTGAACACAGGGTTCAGCGACGTCATTGGATCTTGGAAAATAAACCCAATGCGAGCACCGCGCACGCTGCGCAAGCCTTTGGGATCAAGCGTCAATAAATCTTGACCTTCAAACATCACGCGTCCGCCGCGAATCTCTGCAGGGGGCATCGGTAATAAGCCTAACAGCGACATCATTGTCACCGATTTGCCCGATCCGCTTTCCCCTACAACGCCCAAAAGTTCACCTTTTTGCAGGTGGAAACTGACATCATTGACGGCATGAACCTCGCCTGCGCGGGTCTTGAATACGGTTTTTAAGTCTTGGACATCCAAGACTGGCAGCGTCCCGTCGGGCATTAAGAACCTCCCAAGTGGTTCAAATATTTTATTTTTCTGGTCGGACCGCAGCGGCACACGCCAGTATTTGACCAAACGGTAACATGGATTACGAACTCCGCAAGCCGATTCCTATTTGCGCTGATAATCGATTACGACGATGCTCAAGAAAACGGCCCTGAATCGCCAAATATTCGTGCCACAGCAAATAGGATGACCCAAATGGATATGACCGCCCGCGCGCTGATGGAAAAACTGATCAGCTTTCCAACCGTTAGTCGCGACAGTAATCTTGACCTGATTGATTGGGTCGCAGAGTATTTGGACAGTCACGGGGTGGCATCGACACGGGTGCCAAATGACGACGGCACTAAGGCCGCGCTTTATGCGCATGTCGGCCCACAAGTGGACGGCGGTGTGGTTTTGTCGGGTCATACGGACGTGGTGCCAGTCGACGGGCAAGCGTGGGACACGGACCCGTTCACGGTGACCGAAATTGACGGCAAACTCTACGGGCGTGGCACCTGCGACATGAAAGGGTTCGATGCGTTGGCGCTGTTTGCGGTGCCGCTGGCGATCAAAGCGGGCATCAAACGGCCTTTGCAGATTGCACTGTCATATGACGAAGAAGTAGGCTGCCTTGGTGCCCCGCCGATGATCGATCACATGGTCAGCCACGGCATGCCGCGCGCAGATACTGTGTTGGTCGGCGAACCATCAATGATGCAGGTGGTTACGGGCCATAAAGGTGGTACCGGCTGGCACATGCATGTGCGCGGATTCGAGGTGCATTCGTCGATCGCCTATCAAGGCGTCAGTGCGATTATGATGGCTGCCAAGCTGATCGATTGGGCCAATCAGGTGAACGCGCAAAACGCAGCGCAGAAGCCCAGCGACATAAACGCTCCGTTTGATCCGCCCTATACCACCTTGCATTGCGGTACGATCAGCGGCGGAACCGCCAACAACATCACGGCCAAGGACTGCCGTTTCAGCTTTGATATACGCATTGTGCCCGGTGACAGCGTGGCCGATTGGCAAGCCCGCGTGATGGCCAAAATCGCGGAGCTTGAGGCAGTCATGCAAGCCGTCCGTCCCGAGACAGGCATCGACGCCGTGCCATTTTTCACCCTGCCGGGATTGGTGCCTGAAAACATGGGCACAGCCGAAGAACTCGCGCGCAGTCTCACAGGCGATAACGCCACCCACGTCGTCAGCTACGGCACAGAGGCCGGACAATTCCAAGAACGCGGCTACTCCGCCGTTGTTTGCGGCCCCGGTGACATCGCGCAAGCGCACCAGCCCAACGAATTCATCACCGTCGATCAGTTTGCCCAAGGCGAAGCCTTTATGCACCGCCTCGTAAAGTCCCTCGCTGAATGACGTTTCCGTTCACCATGCAGATGCCACTGGAGCATCAATCCGTGTTGCCTGACGCCACAGACGTCGTGGTCATTGGCGCAGGCATCATCGGCGTGCTGACGGCGTGGGAATTGGCGAAATCTGGGCTGCGGGTTGTTGTCTTGGAAAAGGGGCGGGTCGCAGGCGAGCAATCTTCGCGCAACTGGGGTTGGATTAGGGCCCAAGGGCGCGATCCAGCTGAGTTGCCGATCATGGCCGAGGCTGCCGCGATGTGGCGCCAAATGGCGGCTGATATCCCTGAAGACATTGGGTTGCGGCAAACTGGCGTGACCTATTTGGCGACGAAAACTACTGAGATCGGCGGCTATGAAGACTGGCTGCCACACGCCAAGGCCCACGGATTAGACAGTGAAATCCTGACCGCCAAACAAACGGCGAACCTGATCCCAAACGGGCAGGCAGGCTGGGTTGGCGCGCTTCATACGGCATCTGATATGAAGGCAGAGCCGTGGGTCGCCTTGCCTGCAATTGCGCGGGCGGCAGTGCGCGCGGGTGTTATTATCATTGAAAACTGCGCTGTGCGGACACTTGATATCGCGGCGGGCAGCGTAATTGGGGTTGTGAGCGAACACGGTCGGATCAAAGCCTCTGAGGTCGTCTTGGCAGGCGGGGCGTGGTCGCAATTATTCTTGCGACGCCACGAGATCAGCATTCCGCAATTGTCGGTGCGGGCGACCGTGGCCGCGACAGCACCGTTATCGGAAGTGCACAATGGCGGCGCGGTGGATGATAAACTGGCGTTCCGGCGGCGGGCCGACGGCGGATATACTTTGGCGCCCGCTGGGTTTCACGAGCTTTATGTCGGACCAGATGCGTTTCGGGCGGTGGGTCGGTACGCCAAGGCACTGCTGGCGGATTTTTCAGGCACACGGCTGCTGCCATTAGCCCCCACTGGATTCCCCGACGCATGGGGCACAAAACGGAGTTGGTCCGCTGATGACATCAGCCCGTTTGAACGCAATCGGATCCTGAACCCCATGCCAAACAAGTCATGCGTCGCAAAACTTGCGCGCGATTTTGCTGGGACATTCCCTGCACTGGGCGACGTGAAAATTAAAACGGCGTGGGCGGGCATGATCGACACGATGCCCGATATCGTGCCTGTGGTTGACCGCGCGCCGCTTGATGGATTGACGATTGCGACGGGCATGTGTGGACATGGATTTGGGATTGGGCCCGCGTTTGGGCGGATCGTAGCACGGATCGTGCGCGGCGAACCTGCGGGCTATGACATGGACCGATTCCGGTTCGGACGGTTCACCGACGGATCCAAGCTGGTACTTGGACCAAACTTATAACCTTGCTTGCACTTTGCGAAAACCTAGATCACCTTGCATGAAAACCCCTTCATCACCGGAGCTAATCGATGCCTGTAAAGAACCGTTTTGCCGAATTGCTGCCCGAAATCACAGCATGGCGTCGCGATCTGCACGAAAACCCAGAGATTCTGTTTGAGACTCATCGGACATCAGCAATCGTGGCTGAAAAGCTGGCCGCATTTGGCTGCGATACGATTGAAACGGGCATTGGGCGCACCGGCGTTGTGGGTGTAATCAGGGGAAGAACGGATACTGCAGGCAAAGTCATTGGGCTGCGTGCGGACATGGACGCGCTGCCAATCCTCGAGGCCACAGGGCTGGACTATGCATCCAAAATCGATGGCGCAATGCACGCCTGTGGGCATGATGGACATACTGCGATGTTGCTTGGCGCTGCGAAATACCTGTCCGAAACGCGCAATTTCGACGGGACAGTTGTTGTCATCTTCCAACCCGCAGAAGAGGGCGGGGGCGGCGGTCGTGAAATGTGCGAAGACGGGATGATGGATAAGTTCGGCATCCAAGAAGTTTACGGCATGCACAATTGGCCGGGCTTGCCAGTCGGGTCATTTTCAATTCGGTCAGGCGCGTTTTTCGCAGCCACCGACACGTTCGAAATCATCGTCGAAGGCAAAGGTGGGCATGCTGCCAAGCCGCATGAAACCGTCGATAGCATCGTTGTCGCGGCCCACACTGTGACGGCCTTGCAATCAATTTCCAGCCGGAATGCGGACCCTGTGGATCAGCTCGTGGTGTCAGTAACGTCCATTGAAAGTTCGTCCAATGCGTTCAACGTGATCGCCCAGCGGACGCATATGAAAGGGACCGTGCGTACGATGTCGAAAGATATGCGCGCCTTGGCCGAGCAGCGTCTGGCGGCGATTGCCACAAGCGTTAGCGAAACCTTCGGGGCTGTGGCCGAGGTGAAATATTACCACGGTTATCCATGCATGGTGAACCACGACGCGCAGACCGAATTCGCCGCATCCGTGGCGGCGAATGTATCAGGCGCTTGTGATGATGCGCCATTGGTGATGGGCGGCGAAGACTTTGCCTATCTGCTTGAGGAACGGCCGGGCGCGTATATTCTGGTTGGGAACGGGGATAGCGCATCTGTGCACCACCCCGAATACAACTTTAATGACGAGGTTATTCCTGCAGGTTGTAGCTGGTGGGCTGGCATCGTCGAAGAGCGGATGCCCGTTAGCTAAGATGGGTTAAAACCCATCCTACGCACCAATTTTCCGTTCAGGATTAGTTCTGGGCACTGGCTGTTTTAGCATTTTGCTTTGCAGCCCCGCAAGCGCCCAAGAAGCCCCAGTTGACGGTATGTTTGCCGTAAGTAAACTTAGGTGGGACCGCTCTGGCAGTGTCGTTGCTGGAGCGGTGCTGAAAGACGGTAAGTGCTGATCAATGGGCAGACCATCGAATCGGACTTACGGATCTTCTAGGGCCATAGTCTGCGCCACTATGCCAGCAAATTTGACAGACAAACCGCAAACTGCCACCCAGGAACGCAAGCGGACCTGAGCAATTTTGAACTGGTATTTCGCAATGGTAGGTACCGCATTTGCGGCTAAAAGTAATTTAGCCACCCGTGTGTGACATGTGGCGGCTGACTTGCCCATCGACCTGCTGGCGCGAATAGTCGAAATCATGGCCCTTAGGTTTCAGCGTGATCGCGTGGCGAATTGCGTCTTCCAGTACCGTGTCATTCTCGGATGCACGCAAGGGGCCGCGCAGGTCGGAATGCCCTTCTTGGCCCAGACATGTGTAAATCTCGCCGGTGCAAGTGACCCGCACGCGGTTACAGCTTTCGCAAAAATTATGCGACAGCGGCGTAATAAACCCAATCTTTTGACCCGTCGCATCCACACGCACATAGCGGGCAGGGCCGCCAGTTCGGTCCGGCAAATCAGTAAGACCACCGCGGGTTTCCAATTGCACACGCAGGTCTTTGAGCGACCAAAACTGCCCAATCCGATCCTCATTACCCAGATCACCCATTGGCATGACTTCGATGAATGTCAGGTCGATATCGCGGGCTGCACACCAGTCGGTTAACGTGAACAGTTCGTCCTCGTTGAAATCCTTGAGCGCAACTGCATTCAGCTTAACGCGCAAGCCAGCCGCTTGGGCGGCCTCAATCCCGCGCAGCACTTGCGGCAGGCGGCCCCAACGCGTGATGCGGGCGAATTTTTCCTCGTCCAACGTATCAAGCGATATATTCACACGCTTGATACCAAACGCCGCCAATTGGTCTGCGTATTTCTCAAGCTGGCTGCCATTTGTGGTCAGCGTCAATTCTTCTAGATCGCCGGTTTTGAGATGCCGCGACATGGTTTCAAAGAATGTCATGATCCCGCGCCGCACCAGCGGCTCACCGCCTGTGATGCGCAATTTATTGACCCCCATGCGGATGAACGCAGAACACATGCGGTCCAACTCTTCTAGCGTCAGCAATTCCTTCTTGGGTAAGAAAGTCATGTTTTCCGACATGCAATACACACAGCGAAAATCGCAGCGGTCCGTCACGGAGACGCGCAAATAGTCGATGGTGCGGGCGAATGGGTCGATCAATGGGGTTATCATAAGGCTGAACTTAGGGCGCGGCGAAAGCCTGCGCAAGACGCACAGCACGACTTGCAGCACCTATGCACACCCAATACGGTCACGTTTATGAAATATGTTGTCTTGTTCCCCGCGTTCGTCCTTGCTGGCTGCACATCGCAGTCGCTGCAAGAGGTTTTCCACCGCCCCGAAATCGTCATTGCGACGCCTGCTGTGGCAGCACCACCGGCCGACGCACGCACCGTTGCGCAATTTGATACGACCACGGCCGAAGATAGGGCCGACGCTATGGCGGCCCCAAAACCCGCTGGCGAGACCCGCCTTGGCAAAACGATTGCGACCTTGGGGTCACCTGCTGATCCGGGGATTTGGTTGAAAACGCCGCTGGTGTCTGCGCCGTTGTCGGGACGTGTCGACTACAACGGGGCATCTGTGAACTTGGAACTGCGCCCATCTGGCGGCGAGGCTGGAT
>OJHH01000376.1_pt1 | contig 14974 bp, 11 predicted proteins | sample 1594911 | NCBI WGS metagenome assembly OJHH01 (sample SAMN05416787, study PRJEB24817) | seawater metagenome | isolation source: Sea water | place: Canada:Atlantic | collected 2013-11
GAGATGTAGAGAGGTCTCGTGGGCTCGGAGATGTGTATAAGAGACAGGGGTCGGGATCTTGAACAGGCTCGCGCGGTGCAGCCAGCGCGCAGCGCCGTCGACAGTGGTAGTGCTTTTGTGGCGCCGGCAGTATCCGGCTATGCGGTGAATGGCGGTGCCACCGCGCTGCGCAGTGTAGCGGCGCCGAGAATGCAGGCGGTTGCGCCACAGCCACCGCGGCAGGAGTTTGGCCTGGCGGCGCCTGCCCTGCGCGGTCGGTCGGCCCCGGATGACACGCAGCAGCAGAACCTGGTAGACACTTATACCTTCGATAATTTCGTGGAAGGCAAATCCAACCAGCTTGCTCTGGCGGCGGCGCGCCAGGTGGCTGAAAACCCGGGTGAGGCCTATAACCCCCTGTTCCTTTACGGAGGGGTGGGCCTGGGTAAAACCCACCTGATGCATGCTGTCGGTAATGCACTGAAGCACCAGAACCCCGAGGCCAAGGTGGTGTACCTGCATTCCGAGCGTTTCGTAGCGGACATGGTGAAGGCACTGCAACTGAATGCGATCAGCGACTTCAAGCGCTATTACCGCTCGGTTGATGCCCTGTTGATCGACGATATCCAGTTCTTTGCCAAGAAGGATCGCTCCCAGGAAGAGTTCTTCCACACCTTCAACGCCCTGCTTGAAGGGGGTCAGCAGATGATCCTCACCTGCGACCGCTACCCCAAGGAAATAGACGGCCTTGAAGAGCGCCTGAAGTCGCGGTTTGGTTGGGGGCTCACCGTGGCTGTCGAGCCACCCGAGCTGGAAACCCGTGTCGCGATTCTCATGAACAAGGCCGCCCAGTCGCGTATTACCCTGCCCCCGGATGCCGCCTTCTTCATCGCCCAGCGTATTCGTTCCAATGTGAGAGAGCTTGAGGGTGCGCTTAAAAGAGTGATAGCGAGCGCTAACTTCACTGGTCGGCCAGTCGATGTTGACCTGGTCAAGGAGAGCCTCAAGGATTTGCTGGCACTGCAGGACAAGCAGGTCAGCCTGGATAACATCCAGCGCACGGTCGCCGAGTATTACAAGATCAAGGTTGCCGACCTCATGTCGCGGCGTCGCAGCCGTTCGGTGGCACGGCCACGGCAGGTGGCTATGGCGCTGGCCAAGGAACTGACCAACCACAGCCTGCCGGAAATCGGCGATAGTTTTGGTGGCAGAGATCACACGACAGTATTGCACGCATGCCGTAAAATAAAGGAACTTCGCGAAACCAACTCTGATATTCGGGAAGATTACAAAAACTTGCTGCGCTCACTCACGACGTAGGCGCGTACGGAAGGAACCTGGATTTATGAAGTTCTCGATTTCACGGGATGCATTGCTCAAGCCCCTTAACCTGGTTGCCGGTGTGGTTGAGCGGAGGCAGACGCTGCCGATTCTGTCCAACGTGTTGATGGTGTTGGAAGGTGACCAGTTGTCACTCACAGGGACCGATCTGGAAGTTGAACTGGTGGGGCGCGTAGCACTACCGTCTCCGGTTTCTGCGCCAGGCGAAGTGACCGTACCCGCCCGCAAGCTGGTGGATATCTGCAAGTCGCTGCCGGAAGGCAGCGACATACAATTCACCGTTGAAGACGGCAAAGTGACGGTGCGCTCCGGGCGTAGCCGCTTCACTTTGTCCACGCTACCCGCCAGGGAGTTTCCCGCCGTCGAAGAAGGTGTTGGTACGCACCGGTTTACCGTCAAGCAGGGTCAACTGCGGCGCCTGATTGACCGTACTGCGTTCGCGATGGCGCAGCAGGATGTGCGCTATTACTTGAACGGGATGCTGCTGGAGCTCAAGGCCGGTCGCTTGCGTGTGGTGGCGACTGACGGGCACCGGCTCGCCATGTGTACACTGCCCTCGCCTGTTCCGGTGGACGAGGACACCCAAGTCATCCTACCGCGCAAGGGCGTACTCGAGTTGTCCCGCTTGCTCCTGGAAGAGGACCAGGATATCGCGGTCGTGTTGGGGAGTAATCACCTGCGAGCCACCACGGATGGCTTCACATTCACATCGAAGCTGGTTGACGGCAAGTTTCCCGACTATGAGCGCGTTCTACCGCGCGCTGCGGACAAGATCGTGTTGGGTTCACGCCTCGACCTGCGGCAAGCCTTTACCCGTACTGCCATTCTCTCCAATGAGAAGTACCGCGGTGTGCGCTTGAAGGTCGCCCCCGAGGTTATCGAGATTGTTGCCAACAACCCCGAGCAGGAGCAGGCGGAGGAACAGGTCTCTGTCGATTACCAGGGTGACTCGGTAGAGATTGGCTTCAATGTGAGCTACCTGCTGGACGTGCTGGGCGTGCTCAGTGGTGAGCAAGTCAAACTTTCTCTCTCTGACCCCAACAGCAGCGCGTTGTTGGAGGAGTCGGAAGACGGCGATTCACTCTACGTTGTTATGCCCATGCGGTTGTAAAAGGCGTTTTTGTTAACCCAACTGCAGATTCACCATATCCGAAATCTGTCCCAGGTCGCGCTCCGCGAGCTGGGACAGGTCAATATATTCTTCGGTCCCAACGGTAGTGGCAAAACGAGCATCCTTGAGTCTGTGCACATGCTGGGCATGTCGCGCAGCTTTCGCACCGGCACACCACGCACTCTGGTGGCCCACGGTGAGCAACGTTGCACCGTGTATGGGGTTACCGAGTTTTCCACTGCGGGTCAGCGCGCCGCGGTTGCCGTGCAGCGCGATGTCAGCGGTGAGTTGCAGATCAAACTGGCGGGTGAAAAAGTACGGTCGGTCGCGGAGCTGGTGGCCCATTTACCCCTCCAGGTGTTGAACGCCGCGTCCTTTGACTTGCTCACGGGTAGCCCTGCCGCGCGCCGCCAGTTCCTGAACTGGGGTGTGTTCCACGTGGAACAACGTTTTTTTTCTGAATGGCAGCGATTTCAGCGGTGTGTAAAACAGCGCAACAAGCTCTTGCGGCGTGGTAAACTAGAGCAACCCGAGTTGTCGGTATGGACCCGTGAGTTGGCCACCTCTGGTGAACAGATTCACGCGTTCAGGCAGGCTTACTTTGAGGCGCTCGCGCCGCGGTTTCGGGCGATCATGTCCGAACTTTCGCCCGCGCTCGAAGGCCTGGAGCTGCGTTATCGCAAGGGTTGGGATAAGTCACTCGCGTATTCGGCGGCCCTCGCTGCCAGTGAGGTCGCCGACCGAGAGCAAGGGTACACGCATGTCGGCCCCCAGCGTGCTGACCTTCGTGTTACGGTGTCTGGGTATTCAGCGGCGGAAACCTTGTCGCGGGGCCAGCAAAAGCTGGTGGTGTGCGGCCTGAAGCTGGCTCAGGGGCAAATCATGTCCGAGGCACAGCCACGGGGATGCGTATACCTCGTGGATGATTTGCCCTCGGAGCTGGACGCACAGCACTGCAGACAGGTCTGCGAGGCGCTTACTGCGCTGCAGGCGCAGGTGTTCATCACCTGCGTCGATGCCACCGACCTCGCGGGTATGTGGCCTGATGGCGTAAAGCCCCTGATGTTCCACGTGGAACAGGGCACTGTTTCGCAGCAGTCTGTTGCTGCGAGTTAGGTCGAAACCGGGGCGCGGGCAATCTGGATTCCGTGAGTTCGCGCCGGGCTGGAGTTGCGGGTTCAAAGCGGCGCGCAACGGGATCCGGCGTCGAATTTATAAGCCGAGTGTGCACTGGCGCGTCGGTAGCAGAGAGAAGAGAGTTATCCAATGACTGACAATGAGCAAAACTACGATTCCTCCAGTATCAAGGTTCTGAAGGGCCTTGATGCGGTCCGCAAGCGTCCAGGCATGTATATCGGCGACACGGACGACGGCACTGGCCTGCACCACATGGTCTTTGAGCTCGTGGATAACTCTATCGATGAGGCCCTGGCTGGCCACTGCAGCCGGGTGGATATCGTGATTCATCCGGACGAGTCGGTCACCGTCAGTGACGACGGCCGTGGTATTCCCACGGAAATGCACGAAGAAGGTGTTTCCGCGGCGGAAGTGATCATGACCGTGCTGCACGCGGGCGGCAAGTTCGATGACAACACCTACAAGGTTTCTGGGGGCCTGCACGGGGTGGGTGTGTCAGTGGTGAATGCACTCTCCCGGGAACTGGTGCTGACCATTCGCCGCGAGGGTAAGCGCTATGAACAGATCTACCATCACGGCGTGCCCCAGGCACCGCTGGCGGTTATCGGAGATACGGAAGGTACGGGCACCTCGGTACGCTTTCACCCCTCCCCTGACACCTTTACCAACATTCTCTTCCACTTCGACCAGCTGGCTAAACGCTTGCGCGAACTGGCGTTCCTCAACTCCGGGGTCAATATTCGCCTGAAAGATGAGCGCTCTGGCCGCGAAGAAAACTACCAGTATGACGGTGGCCTGCGCGCCTTCGTCGACTACCTGAACAACAACAAGACCGCGGTGAACAAACCGTTCCACTTCCAGGTGGACCTGGAGGACGGAATTGGTGTTGAGGTGGCACTGCAGTGGAACGATGCCTTTGCAGAGAACATATTCTGCTACACCAACAATATTCCCCAGCGCGACGGTGGTACCCACCTGGCGGGCTTCCGCGCCGCGCTCACCCGCAGCCTGAACAGCTATATCGAACGCGAGGGCATGGCGAAGAAGGCCAAGGTGTCTACAACCGGTGACGATGCCAGGGAAGGTCTGACCGCGATCATCTCGGTGAAGGTGCCGGACCCCAAGTTTTCCTCTCAGACCAAGGACAAACTGGTGTCTTCCGAGGTCAAAACAGCCGTTGAGCAGGCAATGAACACCCACTTTAACGACTACCTGTTGGAAAATCCCGGTGAAGCCCGTGCCGTTGTCGGCAAGATGCTCGATGCCGCTCGCGCGCGTGAAGCGGCGCGCAAGGCCCGCGAGATGACGCGGCGCAAGGGTGCCCTGGATGTTGCCGGCTTGCCGGGCAAGCTCGCAGACTGCCAGGAGAAGGACCCGGCGCTGTCGGAAATTTATCTGGTAGAGGGCGACTCGGCCGGTGGCTCTGCCAAGCAGGGCCGCAACCGCAAATTCCAGGCGATTCTTCCCCTCAAGGGCAAGATTCTCAACGTCGAGAAGGCCCGGTTTGACAAGATGCTGGGTTCAGCCGAAGTCGGCACTATTGTTACGGCGTTGGGCTGTGGTATCGGCAAGGACGAGTTCAATCCGGAGAAGCTGCGTTACCACAGCATCATCATCATGACCGATGCGGACGTTGATGGCTCGCACATCCGCACCCTGCTGCTGACCTTCTTCTTCCGCCAGATGCGCGAACTCATTGAGCGCGGGCATATCTTCATTGCCCAGCCGCCGCTGTACAAGATTGCGCGCGGCAAACAGGGGCAGTACCTGAAAGATGACGAAGCGCTCAACCGCTACCTGACACAGGCTGCACTGGACGGTGCCGCCATTGTTGTGAACCCTGAGGCGCCGCCCATTACCGGTACGGGCCTGGAAGAGCTGGTGGAGCGGTTCCGCAAGGTCGCGGCCACCATCGACCGCTTGGGCCGCCTGTATGCCCCGCCGGTGCTCTGGCAGATGGTCTACGGCGCCAGCCTGACCCTGGACCAAATGCGCGATGAGGCCGCTGTCATTGCCTTTGCGCAAAGTTTAAGTGAGTGCTTACAAACCGTGGCGCCCAAGGGAGCTGTGTATACCGTCAGTGTGCGGCGCGATCAGGAGCGGCAGACCCACTACCCTGTGGTGAAGCTGTTGGCACACGGTGTGGAAACGGAAACCGAGTACCGGCACGAATTCTTCTCTTCCGGCGAATACCGCAGTCTAGTCGCGCTGGGTGAGACCCTGAACACGCTGATTGATGAAGACGGTTATTTCCAGCGCGGCGACAAGACCTTCCCCACCCGCAGTTTCGAGGAGGGCCTCACCTGGTTGATGGCGGAAGCGCGCAAGGGCTACAACATCCAGCGCTACAAGGGCCTGGGTGAGATGAACCCGGAGCAGCTCTGGGAAACCACCATGGACCCGGAAGCGCGTCGCATGCTGCAGGTGACGATCGAGGATGCCATCGCGGCGGACCAGATCTTCACCACGCTGATGGGCGACCACGTGGAGCCCCGGCGCGAGTTCATCGAGGAAAATGCGTTGTCGGTGGCGAATCTGGACGTGTAGTGATCTGCTTGGCCGGATCTCATGGAGAAGGAAATGAAAAAAGCAGCCCCAAGAGGGCTGCTTTTTCGTTGTTTCCAAAAAATTATGGCGTGCTTTCACCACTAACTGCTCTGGTCCCGCTGCAGTTGAATTGAGGAGTGAAGATGAAGAGGATCACTTGGTTCACCAGTGTTGGAGTATTGGCAGTACTGGTCGGAATATCTCAGACGCAAGCCGAGACAGGGGATGGGCGTGATATCGCTGCCTGGAATACGTTTGTCGATCGTCTTAAAGAGGTGGGCGCAGAATTCCTTCGTGATAACCGCGAGCGAGATGAAATCGATCAGGCTGAAGGTCCACTTTATGTGGCGCAACAGCTGGCAGTGACGGTGAGTTCGGTGATGGCGGAACGAGACCTGGCCTTTCCATTGCTGCGGGTAAGCGCAACCAACATCCACAAGTGGGGTCTCGATGGCGCAGATGCCAAATATACTGGCGCACCACTGGATAGCGAGGGAGTCTATCGTCTCAGTGGCCACTTGGGCAGTGCCCGGCTGATCGCGATTCAGGCCGTCCAGACCGAACCTGTCTTTGCCGCGTTTGCCTCATTGTCCGGCACCGAACTGGACGTGGACGCTCGGGGTGAGTTCACCGTGATGATTGCCCGCCAGCGGCCGCAGGGCTGGTCGGGTCCTTGGCTGGAGATGGATGCTCGCACCACCAACCTGACGGTGCGGGAGTACTTTTATGACTGGGACTCGGAGCAGCCCTCGGATATGAGGCTGGTGCGGGTGGACAAGGTGTCTGGCGCTGCGCCGCTAACGCACGCGGACAGCGCCGCGGTGCTGGACCGGTTTGTCGATCGTTTCGACGCGCGGCTTCAGGCTTGGCTCCCGTGGCTAGAGCGCACGCGTTCGGAGCCGGCCAATCAGCTACGTCAGTTGCCGCACACCGGTCAGGGGCTGAAGAACAACATCTACGGAGAGGGCTGGTTCGATCTAGATCCCGGACAGGCGCTTATCATCGAGCTGGATGCGCCCAGTGCCGACATGTGGAGCTTCCAGCTTGGTAACTTGTGGTGGGAGTCGATTGATTACATCAACGGCACCGGTAGCCTCAATGGGCACCAGGCTGTAGCCGGCTCTGATGGACGCTACCGATTAATCATCGCACTGGAGGATCCCGGGGTGCCGAATTGGTTGAACCCTGCGGAGCATTCTCGGGGAATGATCATGTACCGCTTCCAGAACAGTGAACCCGCGTCAGTACCTGCCACCCGGCTGGTTAGATTGGCACAGCTTGGCTCCGTGTTGCCCGCAGACACGCCTACTGTGACGCCGGCGCAGCGCCGGGCGGAGATCGAGCGTCGCCGCATGCACGGGGCAGTCCGTTGGGCGCCGTAGTATGGAAGAGACACATGAGATAACTTCATGATTGCCGACGGCACCAACACGGGCGCGCCCATGACCACAACGCCAATCGAACTCCGCGGTATTGCCATCCGCTCGCGGTCCGGCGCACCGATGGCAACCATGCGCAGCGCCCCTGTCACTTGTCCCGCCGGTGTCCAGGGTGACGCCCGTGGCCGCCCCGGCAAACGGCAGGTCACCGTGCTCAGCCTGGAAAGCTGGGAAGCGGCCTGTGCGGAACTCGGTACCCTGCTCCCCTGGACACAGCGCCGCGCCAACCTTCTGGTAAGTGGTATGGTGTTCGGGCCGGAGACGGTGGGCCAACTGCTGCATTTTGGCAGCCTGACCCTGGAGATAACCCGCGAGACGGACCCGTGCCGGCGCATGGACGCCGCCTGTCAGGGGCTGCAGGCGGCGCTCAGGCCAGACTGGCGAGGGGGGGTGTGTTGTCGCGTGTTGAGTGATGGCGCACTGGAGATGGGGCAACAGGGCCGGTTTGCGCCTGCACCCGCACAGGGCACCCTGCAGCTGACGTGATCATTCCCCCCGGGCTCGATGTTGCCACAACCGTCCTGCTACTGGGTTGCTCCACCCTGACGTCACTCTTGACCGCAACGCTGGGTGCCGGCGGTGGCGTACTGCTGCTGTTGCTGCTCGCACTGTGGTTGCCGCCCGCCATCATCATCCCCGTGCACGGTCTCATCCAGCTCGGCTCCAACGGTGGACGCGCCGCACTCACCTGGCGCCATATCGATTGGCGCTTGCTGCGCGCATTCGCGCCGGGTGTTGCCCTGGGTGTACTGGCGGGCGCCCTGCTGCTGGTCACCTTGCCTCCTGCGATCTGGCAGCTCAGCATTGGCCTGTTCGTGCTGTACCTCTGTTGGGGCCCGCCCCTGCCCCGCGCCGCGCTGGGGGCCACGGGCACTTTTGCCGCCGCCGCCCTCACCAGCTTCGCCAGCCTGTTTGTCGGTGCTACTGGGCCTCTCGTGGCCGCCTTCGTGAAGCAGACCCAGACAGACCGCTACCGCACGGTGGCGACCTTTGCGCTTGCCATGGTGCTGCAACACGCGCCCAAGTTGCTGGTGTTCGGCACCGCTGGTTTTATTTTTCGCGACTGGTTGGCGTTCGCCCTGGCCATGATCGCCGCGGGCTTTGCGGGCACTTGGCTCGGCGTGCGTCTGCTGGGCACTGTCAGTGATCGGCGTTTCAGCCGTCTGCTTAATGTTGTGCTGACAGTATTGGCCTTGCGTCTGCTGTGGCAGGCGGTCGATGCGCTGCTCGGCAGCAGCGCGGGTTTGTCGGTCTAGCTCAGGCCGCCGTGAACAACAGGCGCGCGTGACCTGCGTCGTCCATCACGTCAAACACCGGGCGTAGTGGCATACCGATACACATGTCATCCGGCGTCACGCCGGTCAGTGCGCTGTTCATGTTGAACCCCTCGCTGAACGTGACGATGGCGAGGTTCTGCAGCTCGGGGCCGGCGAACCCGGGCAGCGTGGGGACCCGCGCGATAGTGAAGGAGCACAGGGTTGCCGCGCCGGATACTGGCGTCCAGGCCAGGTCGTGAGAGGCGCAATGTGTGCAGTGGCGGCGCGGATAAAAGACCCAGCCGCGGCAACGCTGGCAGCGCGGGATGAGAATGCGTTGCTCGCGCAGTCCATCCCAGAATGGCCGGCTAATGTCGGTGGGCCGGGGGATCATAGCGTTCATCTTCAGGCTCCTGTCAGGATCAATGCACCCTGCTCACTCATCACGCCACCCGTGCCGGAGACGAAGGCGGTATCGTGTTGACGCAGCTGGCGCTCACCGGCATCGCCGCGAATCTGGGTGACCGCTTCTATCAGTTGCGACATACCCCCGGCCGCGCCTGCCTGGCCGAAGGACAGCTGGCCACCGTGGGTATTGAGGGGAAAGTCGCCGCGCCAGGTGAGATCGTGCTCGCGCAGAAACGCCATGCCTTCACCCTTGGTGCAGAACCCGGCATCTTCCAGGCTCAGCAACACGGTGATGGTGTAGCAGTCGTAGATTTGCGCCATGTCCATATCGGCGGGCGTCAGCCCCGCCATACCGAAAGCGCGCTGTGCCGCGCGGGCAATCGGGGTCACGGTCATGTCCCGGGCGTAACTGGGTGACTTGAAGTCCAGCTGTTCGCCACAACCGCGAATGCGCACGGGCCGGTGGCGGCAATCGCGCGCCAGGTCGTCGGCGGCGACGATAAAAGCGGCACCCCCGGCAACGGGCATGACGATTTCAAGAATATGCAGTGGGTCTGCCACCACCTTGCTGTTCAGTACATCGTCCACGGTGATGGGCTGGCCATGGAACAGCGCATCCGGGTTGGCCTGCGCGTTGCTGCGTTGGGCCACCGCGATACCCGCCATGGCGGCGACGTCGTAGCCGTAGCGGTGTGCATACTGCTGGGCGATCATGGCGTAGCCGGTATTCTGGCCCATGTGTCCGTACGGCAGGTCGAACTCCGCCTCGGGCGCTCCAAAGCGCTGGCTGTGGCCGCCCAGCTGCATTGCCGCCGCGAAGGCGGCAGGGTCGGCGTCCGGGTCCGGCGGCGTCAGGCGCCCGGGTATCACGCAGAGAACAGCGCGGCACAGCCCGAGCTGAATGGCGGCGGCGGCGCGCCAGGCCATGGCTACGGCACTGGTACCGCCAAGGTCCACAGTCTCGGCGAAGCCAACCTGCAACCCCAGGTACTCTGCCACCACCGCTGGCACGAAGGCAGTGGCCTCGTTGAAGTGCGCGCCGTTCACCGCCAGGCCGTCGATGTCCTGCAGCGCAAGCCCGGCGTCAATCAATGCCATGCGAGCCAGGTCCGCCATCTGCTCAAGGTGAAACATCTGTGGCGCAGTTGTGTATTTTTCCGGCCGATATTGGGCACAGCCCACAATCGCCGCCTTGCCTGTCAAGCTCACTCGCGTCTCCCCTCCCGGTGCACGCCGCGGTTGATTCCGTGGGGCATCATGGGACAGAACCGCACCGCACCCAAGCCCTGCGGCCCTGGTGGACCGGTAAAAGGCCCGGTCGGCTTGACGCAATGAACCGATCGTGGAGAAAACCCGCCGGGCCCGGCGGGGCGCCGTTTTCTTGACCTCGCGCATGGCGCAGGGCCGCTGCCCTGTGGACTGCCAACCTCTGATGCGGTCGATTCCGGCCAGTCTGTCCACCCCGCGTAACACTATATCTGGTGTCCGCCCTAAAAAAGTGCCCCCCATATGGGGCTTTTGCCTTGCTCTTGGCCGCCGCCTTCCCGCACACTAGTAACGCTGCCAGCACACACGGGGAAGAGGTCATGGGAGAAGTGGTCAAGGCGTTACACACGGTGGTCGATATCGGGTTGCAGGACGCATCGCTGGATATCTGGGACAAGAAATACCGCCTCCAGGACCGCACTGGCGAGCCGGTCGACAAGGACATCGCCGACACCCTGAAACGCATCGCCCGTGCGCTTGCGGACGTTGAAGACACCGACGCTGCACGCAAACAGTGGTACCAGCGCTTCCTGTGGGCTCTGCAGAATGGTGCACTGCCTGCCGGCCGCATCATTTCCAATGCCGGCGCCGAGGCCTACAAGCCCGCCACCTCCACCATCAACTGCACGGTGTCTGGCAGCATCACTGACTCCATGGATGACATCCTGCAGAAAAACCACGAGGCGGGCATGACGCTCAAGGCCGGCTGTGGCATCGGCTACGAGTTCTCCACCCTGCGTCCGCGCGGTGCTTACGTGAGTGGTGCAGGGGCTTACACCTCTGGCCCGCTGTCCTTCATGGATATCTACGACCGCATGTGCTTTACCGTGTCCTCGGCCGGCGGGCGTCGCGGCGCCCAGATGGGCACCTTCGATATCCACCACCCCGATGTCATGGACTTTATTCGCGCCAAGCGCGAAGACGGCCGGTTGCGGCAGTTCAACCTGAGCCTGCTGATTACCGATGAGTTTATCGAAGCGGTGAAGGCGGAGGCGGACTGGGCGCTGAGCTTCCCCATGACGGTGAAAGAAGTGGAGGGCGCCGGGCTCGACCTGCAGAACGACAGCAGCATTGTGTGGCGGCACTTCCCGGTCACCCAGGGTTACGTCAGCAATGACCGGGGTGAGGTGGCCTGCCGCATCTACAAGACCGTCCCGGCGCGCCGGCTGTGGGACATGATCATGGCCTCGACCTACGACTTCGCCGAGCCGGGCTTCATTCTCATCGACCGCGTCAACCAGATGAACAACAACTGGTGGCTGGAAGATATCCGCGCGACCAATCCCTGTGTCACCGCGGATACCTGGGTGCAGACCGCCGAAGGTCCCCGGCAGGTTGCCGCGCTCACAGGCTCTCCTTTTCTGGCGCGTGTGGACGGCTGTGACCACGCCAGTGGCGCGGAAGGCTTTTTCCGCACCGCAACCAAGCCCGTTGTGCGTTTGCAGACCCGGGAAGGGCCGGCGCTGCGCCTTACTACCGACCATCGTGTGCGTCGCGTCTCCAGTCTGAATCGCTGGCGGGTGGAAACCGAATGGTGCGCAGCGGGCGAACTGTCTCCCGGCGACCAGGTGTTGCTCAACGACCACCGCAGCGCCGCACAGTGGCCCGGTGCTTATACTCGCGACGAGGGTTACCTGATCGGGCTGCTGATTGGCGATGGCACGTTGAGGGCGGACAAGGCCGTGCTCTCGGTCTGGACCCGCCGCCTCGCAGTCAATGAGGGTGGCTGCGCCGACGGGGTGGAAGGGGTCATGGCCGCAGCGCTGGCAGCCGCGCGCAGCCTGCCGCACCGCGCCGATTTTGCCGGTTGGCAGAAAGTGGCAGGGCGCGACGAATACCGGCTTGCGACCGGAGCACTGCGCCAACTGGCGCATGGGCTCGGCATGACACCGGGCGCAAAAGCTATTACGCCGCAGGTGGAGACGTCTTCCAGCGATTTCCACTGCGGCCTGTTGCGCGGCCTGTTTGATGCCGATGGCTCGGTCCAGGGTTCTCAGGCCAAGGGTGTCAGCGTGCGGCTGGCACAGTCGAACGTTGCCACACTGGAGGCGGTGCAGCGCATGCTTTTGCGTCTGGGTATCAACTCTACCCTGTACCGCGAGCGCCGAGCCGCGGGCGAGGCCTTGCTGCCCGACGGTCGTGGCGGCAGTGCTCTGTATCCCACCCGTGCGCAGCACGAATTGGTGATCAGCGGCGCCAACATGGCTGAATTCGCGCAACGCGTAGGTTTTGCCGACACGGCCAAACAGGCGCGATTGGACGAGGCGCTGGCGCGCTACGAACGGCGTTTGAACAGGGAGCGCTTTGTCGCCACTGTGGCGGCTGTCGAAGCGGATGGCGTGGAGGATGTGTACGACGTGCAGGTTCCGGGCATCAATACCTTTGACGCCAATGGCCTGCACGCCCACAACTGCGGCGAACAACCCCTCCCCCCCTACGGCAGCTGCCTGCTGGGGTCCATCAACCTGACCCGCCTGGTGCTGGACCCGTTCACCGACCAGGCCCGGTTCGACTGGGATCGCTATCGCGATGTGGTCGCCGTGTTTACCCGCATGCTCGACAACGTGGTGGAGATCAACGGTCTGCCGCTGGAGCAGCAGCGCCACGAGATCGCCTACAAGCGTCGTCACGGTATGGGTTTCCTGGGCCTGGGGTCCACCATCACCATGCTCGGCATGTGCTACGGCGATGAAGATTCCCTGACCTTCACTGAGGAAGTGGCGCGGGAAATGGCGCTGGTGGGTTGGGAACAGGGTGTGCAATTGGCCGAGGAAAAAGGCCCTGCGCCGATCATGGACGACCTGTTCGAGGTCACCCCCGAAATGCTGGCGGCGCGCCCGGAAATGCAGCGTGACGGCATTGCTGTGGGTGACCGCCTGCCAGGGCGGGTCCTGCACGCGCGTTACAGCCGCTACATGCAGCGCGTTGCCGCGGTGGCACCGGAGCTGGTGGAGCGCGTGGCGGAGCGCGGTGCGCGCTTTACCCATCACTCGTCGATTGCGCCCACGGGCACCATTTCACTGTCGCTGGCAAATAACGCCAGCAATGGCATCGAACCCAGCTTCGCGCACCACTACGCCCGCAACGTGATTCGCTCCGGGCGCAAGACAAAGGAAAAAGTGGACGTGTTTTCCTTCGAACTGCTGGCCTATCGCAGCCTGGTGAACCCTCGCGCCATGCCCTACAGCGAGCGTGACGAGGAGAAGCTTCCCGACTACTTCATCGTGGCCGACGCCGTGACCCCCAAGCAGCACGTGGATATTCAGGCGGCGGCGCAAAAGTGGGTGGATTCCTCCATCTCCAAAACTGCCAATGTCCCCACGGACTATCCCTTCGAGGATTTCAAGGACATCTACCTGTACGCCCACGGCGAGGGCTTGAAGGGCTGCACCACGTTCCGCTTCAACCCCGAGGCATTCCAGGGCGTGCTGGTAAAAGAGCAGGACCTCGAGAATACGCTCTACCAGTTCACGCTGGAGGATGGTTCCACGGTGGAGCTGAAAGGCAATGAACAGGTGGAGTACGACGGCGAGATGCACACGGCCGCGAATCTGTTCGATGCCCTGAAAGAAGGTTATTACGGCAAGTTCTGAGCCCGGAGACAGCGATGACGGTCAAGATTGGCAGCAAAATAGTAGGCTACAAAGTGGTGCCCAAGGGGGCAACGCCGGAACCGGTGTCCGGCGACCGCGAGGCAGTGCCGGCCAGCAATGTGGTACACATGCACGAGGCATTCCAGCGGCCCGAGCGTCTTGTAGGGTCGACCTACAAGGTCAAGACGCCGATGTCCGAGCATGCGCTGTACATTACGGTGAACGACGTGATTCTCAACGAGGGTACCGAGCATGAGCTGCGCCGGCCCTTCGAGGTGTTCATCAACTCCAAGAACATGGAACACTTCCAGTGGGTGGTTGCCCTCACCCGCCTGATTTCCGCGGTATTCCGTAAAGGTGGCGATGCCACCTTCCTGGTAGAGGAATTGAAGGCGGTGTTCGATCCGCGCGGCGGCTACTTCAAGAAAGGCGGTGTGTTCATGCCATCAATCGTGGCGGAGATTGGCTATGCCATCGAAGACCACATGAAGCACATCGGCCTGATCGACAGCAAGCTGGATGAACACCAGCAGAAGTTCCTCGAGGAAAAGCGCCGCGAGCTCATGGGCGAGAGCGCCAATGGGGCCGCGGACGAGACGGCAGGCGATGCACCCGCCTTCCCGCCCGGTGCCAGCCTCTGTTACAAGTGCAACACCCAGGCCGTGGTGTTGATGGATGGCTGCATGACCTGTCTCAACTGTGCCGATTCCAAGTGCGGGTAACCGCGCTTGCCGGGGCGGGGCGACAACCTGGATGGCTATGTTCTCGACAACATGGAGGGCGCGGTCGACCAGGCGGCTTTTCTCGCACGCACTGACACGCCGGTGGCAATCGTGGGAGCGCGCGGCACCGGTAAAATGCTGTCTCTTATACACATCTGACGCTGCCGACGAATAG
>OJHH01000379.1_pt1 | contig 14915 bp, 14 predicted proteins | sample 1594911 | NCBI WGS metagenome assembly OJHH01 (sample SAMN05416787, study PRJEB24817) | seawater metagenome | isolation source: Sea water | place: Canada:Atlantic | collected 2013-11
GTCTCGTGGGCTCGGAGATGTGTATAAGAGACAGAAAAAGGCGTGAACCTGCACCTTGGCACCAATGTCGTCGAGATGCGCCGGACGGACAAAGGCATCCATGTCACGGCGACCAACGGTGACGAGCATACCTTTGATCAAGTCATGTTCGCGACGGGGCGGCACGCCAACACTGACGGACTGGGGCTGGAAGACATCGGCGTTAAACTTGGTCGTGGTGGCGAAATCCTTGTTGATGACTATAGCCAGACCGCCGTGCCATCGATCTATGCAGTGGGCGACGTGACCAACCGCGTGAACCTGACGCCGGTGGCGATCCGTGAGGGCATGGCATTTGTGGAAACCGTGTTCAAAGGCAACCCAACCAAGCCTGACCATGATTTGATTCCTTCAGCAGTATTCACACAGCCAGAATTTGGCACCGTGGGCCTGACCGAAGAACAAGGTCGTGCGCAAGAACCCATCGAGGTCTACGCCACATCGTTTAAACCGATGAACCATTCATTTGCGGGACGAGCCGATCGCGTCTTGATGAAACTCATCGTCAGCCAAAAAACCCGCAAAGTGTTGGGCTGTCATATCGTCGCAGATCATGCGGGCGAGCTGATCCAGCTTGTGGGCATCGCAGTTAAGATGGGTGCGACAAAAGAAGACTTTGATCGCACTGTTGCCGTGCACCCGACGATTTCGGAAGAACTGGTAACAATGAAGGAACCCGTGCGTACCGCTTGAATTTCCGGCATAAATGTACACATTAAGATTAACGGCCCCACGCTTGGGGTGAAACAGAATAGGTTATGCGCAATGGCAGGAAATAACGGTGGCCCGTGGGGCGGCGGTGGTAACAAAGGTTCAGGCGATGATGATGAGCCACCTCGGCCACCTCGCAAACCAGTTGAAGGTCAGGGTATTCCTGAAATTGACGAGCTGGTGAACAAAGGCCGCGAGCAATTGCGCGTCTTGATGGGCGGCGGCAATGGCGGCGGCACCAACGGCAGCGGTGCTGGCGGTGGCGGCGGTCCGGCGTTGACACGCGGTACTGTCGGCCTTGGCGTTCTTGGCGCGGTTGTTCTTTGGGGCATGGCGTCGTTCTATACCGTGAAACCAGAAGAAAAGTCGGTTGAGCTGATGCTTGGCGTTTACAGTGATACTGGCGGTCCGGGGCTGAACTTTGCGCCTTGGCCAATTGTCACACGTGAAGTGATTGCAGTCACATCCGAACGGAACATCGACATCGGCACCAGCCGGTCCGGTCTTGATGCTGGTCTGATGCTGACGGGCGACGAAAACATCGTCGACATCGATTTCCAAGTTGTTTGGAATATCACTGACCCGCAACAATATTTGTTCAACCTTGCTGATCCACCGCAGACAATCGCGGCGGTTGCCGAATCTGTTATGCGCGAAATTATTGCACAATCGAACTTGGCTCCAATTTTGAACCGTGACCGTGGCGCGATTGCAGATCGTTTGCGTGACGAAATTCAAAGCACGCTGGACAGCTACGAAAGTGGCGTGAACATCGTGCGTGTCAACTTTGACAAGGCCGATCCACCGGAACAGGTTATCCAATCGTTCCGTATGGTGCAGGATGCCGAACAAGAACGCGACCGTTTGCAAAACGTGGCTGATGCCTATGCGAACCGTGTTGTGGCCGAGGCGCGTGGTGAATCCGCGCAGTTGCTGGAGCAAGCAGAAGGCTACCGCGCCCAAGTGGTGAACGAAGCTGCCGGTGAAGCAAGTCGTTTCACCGCCGTTTTGAACGAATACCAAAAAGCCCCAGAAGTGACGCGCAAGCGGATCTATCTGGAAACGATGGAAACTGTGCTGGGTGGGGTGGATATTATTCTGCTCGACGAAAGTAATGAGGGCGGACAGGGCGTTGTGCCGTATCTGTCGCTGAACGAATTACGCCGAAATACCACTGATGGAGGGTCAAACTAATGCGCGCTACAGCACTCCTTATCCCCGCCGTTGTTGTTGTCGTTGTGGCAGCAGTTTCTTCGGTATTCATCGTGGACGAACGTGAAAAAGCGCTTGTTCTACAATTTGGTCAAATCGTTAAGGTTCAGGAAAGACCGGGTTTAGGCTTCAAAATCCCACTGATCCAAGAGGTCGTCAAATATGATGACCGTATTCTAAGCCGCGATCTTGAACCGTTGGAAATAACGCCATCAGATGACCGCCGTTTGGTCGTTGATGCGTTTGCGCGTTACCGGATCGCGAACGTCGAACAGTTCCGTCAGGCTGTTGGTGGCGGTGGAGCTGAAACCGCAGCACGTCGTCTTGACAGCATTTTGCGCGCTGAAACGCGTGAGGTTCTGGGGTCAGTTTCGTCCAACGATATCTTGTCCACCGACCGTGCGGCTTTGATGCTGCGTATTCGCAATGGTGCAATCGCCGAGGCCCTTGGCCTTGGTTTGCAAGTCATCGATGTGCGTCTTAAGCGGACTGATTTGCCGCCTGAAAACCTCAACGCGACTTACGAGCGGATGAAAGCCGAACGTGAACGCGAAGCGGCGGACGAGATTGCCCGTGGTAACGAAGCGGCGTTGCGTGTGCGTGCACAAGCAGACCGGACAGTGGTTGAATTGGTTTCAGAAAGCCAACGTCAAGCCGAGATTACCCGTGGTGAGGCAGACGCTGAACGCAACGCCATCTTTGCGACAAGCTTTGGCGCGGACCCTGAATTCTTTGAATTCTACCGTTCAATGACTGCCTATACGCGGGCATTAAAGCCAGGCAATTCCACGATGGTTCTGTCTCCGAACAACGAATTCTTTAACTACCTTAAATCCGATACAGGCATCGCTTCCGAGTAATTGCGCCTGCATTAGAACTTCAAAAGGCCGCCTGCAATGGGCGGCCTTTTTTGTGCCGTCACGCAGGCGTGACTGTTCGCGAATACGACGTGAGCATCGTGTCGTGGTTACTTTTTTCTGCTTTCATTGAAAAAGCCATTTACAAAAAAACTGTATTCTAAGATTACCTCTAAAGCATTGATACTAAATCGAAATATGCGACATGACGACGCGTGATGAAATATTACAGTTTGCGGGCTAAGTGTCACAGGCAGTTGAGTTTTGGCGATTGACCTTTGCGTTGCCAAACAGGCGACCTACATTCAATATAGTAACATCAAGCAGGCTTAACCCTGTTGCCCCATGTCTGTCTAAAGGAGTCTCACTCGTGACATCAAAGGCTATCGCAATTCAATCGACCCAAATGAACGCTACCCGCACGCTCAAAACCTTGTTGACCGGAACCGCCGTCGCTGTGGCCCTTGTGTTCGCGCAGGCCACATTCTCCGAGGCGCAGGCGCGCCCAGCAACATTTGCAGAGCTCGCCGAAGACGTCAGCCCGTCCGTGGTTAACATTACCACATCCACAACCATCGCAGGCCGCACTGCCCCACAAGGCGTCGTTCCAGAAGGATCCCCTTTTGAGGATTTCTTTGACGATCTGGAAGACGGCGAAGATGGCGCACCGCGCCGCTCGTCAGCGCTTGGGTCCGGATTTGTGATCTCGGCTGACGGCTATATCGTCACAAACAACCACGTCATCGAAGGCGCCGACGAAATCTTGATCGAATTTTTTCCAGGTGGGGAAGAAGGCGTTGCAGCTGAAATCGTTGGCACTGATCCAAACACCGACATTGCGGTGCTTAAGGTCGATCTGACCGGCCTGCCATTTGTTAAATTTGGCGACAGCAACGCCGTTGGTGCCCGTGTCGGCGATTGGGTCATGGCGATGGGCAATCCGCTGGGGCAGGGGTTTTCAGTGTCCGCTGGTATCGTATCCGCACGTAACCGCGCATTGTCCGGTACCTATGATGACTACATTCAGACAGACGCCGCGATTAACCGTGGCAACTCTGGTGGTCCGTTGTTCAATATGAATTCTGAAGTTGTCGGCGTGAACACTGCAATCTTGTCGCCGAACGGTGGGTCCATCGGGATCGGCTTTGCGATGTCGTCCGCTGTTGTATCCAATGTGGTGGACCAGCTGATCGAATTTGGCGAAACGCGGCGCGGGTGGTTGGGTGTGCGCATCCAAGACGTAACCCCCGATATGGTTGACGCGATTGACGGATTGCAATCCGCCGTCGGCGCGCTTGTCACTTCCGTGCCCGCAGGTCCCGCAGAAGACGCTGGCATGGAGGCAGGTGACGTGATCACGACCTTTGATGGGATCGTGATTGAGGACACCCGCGAGCTTGTGCGTATCGTTGGCAATTCACCAGTTGGCAAAGAAGTCCCTGTAATCGTTTTGCGCAATGGCGACACGGAAGACCTGATTGTTGTTTTGGGCCGTCGTGAAACGTCCGAAGCGGCGGCATTCCCTGCAGCTGTGGAAGAGCCAGTGGAACCAGCGACCCCTGATGCCGTTCTTGGCATGATGTTGTCCGAGATCACGCCAGAGCTTGACGCACAATTCTCGCTGTCGGGCGCAACTGGTTTGGTCATCACGGACATCGATTCCGAAAGTGACGCAGCCACAAAGGGCCTCATCGCCGGCGATCTGATCGTTGAAGCAGGCCGCCAAAAGGTTTTGACTGTTGCAGACTTCGTGGCACAAATTGACGCTGCACGTGAGGCAGGCCGCAAGTCGGTGCTGTTGCTGCTGCGTCGCGGTGGTGATCCACGGTTTGAGGCTTTGCTTTTGGGCGAATAAGCCGCTTACAAAATCAATAATCGGGGCGTGCTGTCTGGCGCGCCCCTTTTATTGACCGGCGACAAGGCGGTCTTTTGACAGCGCGACGATGCCTAACTGGCGCGCTGTTTCAAGCGCAAGTAGCGGCGAATCCACTCCTGAAATACGTTGGAAACTTTGAATGGCCGCCCCCGTTTGCAAATCAAGCGTACCGCTGATCTGTCCTGCGTAAAATCCGCGTGCTTTCAGTGCCCGTTGGAGCGTCGCAACCAGTTCGGCAGAATAGTTTTGTGGACAGAGCGTCTCAAATCGAATTTCAGCCCGCTCACGGATAATTTGTTGACGGGTGATCGTGCGCAACGTGGCTGGCCGTGTGACCGTGCCGTTTGCGTCGCGTAACTCTGGCAACTCAATCTCTTGAATGGTCACCGTTTCGATCACAGCTGGCGACGTATCTTTTGCAATGCAACGGCCGTTCGCCTGTGTTTCGATCTGCCCCATATCGATAAGAACATTCGCGGGCGCCACATCAGACGTGCAGGCACCAAGTACTAGGAATGGAATGATGTATTTCATCTGCGCGTTTTGCCTGCGTTTGGGCGAATTCGGGTCAGACTAGCTCTATCTGACGCGCCGCGCAAAACCCCACAGGTCGATTTCGCGATCACGTTGTCGCACATGGCACAGTTTTGCGGCAATTGGGGCTAGTCGCGGGTCATGCCCACAGTTAGGAATGTCGCAACTACGATGATTTTACGCAAAAGGAAGCTGCGCAATGGCCAAGATTACTTATGTCGAACACGGTGGCAAAGAACACGTTGTTGACGTCGCCAACGGATTGACTGTCATGGAAGGGGCCCGCGACAATGGCGTCCCCGGAATTGAAGCAGATTGCGGCGGCGCTTGCGCATGCTCCACCTGCCACGTTTACGTTGATGGTGCTTGGGTTGAAAAGATTCCAGCCAAGGATGCCATGGAAGAAGACATGCTTGATTTCGCATTTGAACCAAATGCAGAAACATCGCGCCTGACCTGCCAGATTAAGGTCACTGATGCGCTCGACGGTCTGCGCGTGCAGATGCCTGAAAAACAGATTTAATGCGCACGGCGGCCATCATAGCGTTTTTGTTTTTTGCAGGGTCTGCAGGCGCACAAACGATTGTGGCCGCCGATTATATTGAACCGACGGAACGCTATGCGCATGGCATCTTGGGTGATGCGATTGAACATGCGGGTCTTGAGGTCACGTTAAGCGACGGCAGTAAACGCACCGCTGTCTGGCCTGAGTCGGTCGTTTTCGAAGATACGAACCCGCGATTGTTTGACCTCGATGGTGACGGTGCCCCAGAAGTGATCACTGTTGAAACCCACGAAAATTTTGGCGCGCGCCTGTCGGTCTGGGGCCTTGATGGCCGCGACGTCTTTGTGAACCTTGCCGCGACGGATTATATTGGTCGGCCTTTCCGCTGGCTTGCCGTTGCAGGTGCCGCTGATATGGACGGCGACGGGAATATTGAGATAGCCTATGTTGATCGGCCCCATTTAGCGAAAACTCTGATGGTTTGGCGGTATTTACCGCAGGGCGACGGGGGCGGTAAGCTAGAGCGCGTCGCGCAAATGACTGGCCTGACCAATCACCGGATTGGTGAACGCGACATCGGCGGCGGCATGCGCATGTGCGGCGATTCCGTCGAGGTTATTACTGCAAGTGCGAACTGGAGCCGCGTCATTGCCACCCGTCTTGAAAGCGGCACGCTGATTAGGCGCGACGTGGGCCCACATACTGGCCGCGCATCGTTGACAGTGGCGTTAGCTTGCGAGTGACGCAACCAAAAACATCATGACGCCGATCTCTGTCATTTGCTGCACCGCACCAAGTATATCGCCTGTTTGACCGCCAATTTTGACCTTTGCGATTGCACCGCAACCAACCGCCACAACAACCACAGCGGCGACGGCACCGATGGCCATTGACCCGATAGATCCAACAGCACCAACGATCGCGATCCCAGCTGCAATCAACGCAACTGCAAAATTGGGCCGCCCAACAGCGCGGCTTAACCCGCTGGTCCGCGCATTGGGCAGCCATGTCATCACACCAACCATCGCCGCACGACTCAGCATTGCAGCAGCTATCAGCGCGACACCTGCGCCAAGCTGAATAAGCTCGGTCAAAAGCAGCCAGCGCATCAGTAGCGACAGCACAATCGCGATGACGCCGTAGGCTCCGATGTAGGTGTCCTTCATGATCTTCAAACGATGAACCGGATCCCATCCGCCCCACAACCCGTCAGCAGTATCGGCCAAACCGTCTTCGTGCATCGCCCCCGAGATGATGGTTACCGTGGCGACTCCAATCAAGGCCACAGCAGCAGCGGGAAGACCGATTGCACTTGTAATGGTCATGCCAATCACGGCGATGACACCCACGATTAATCCAACGATTGGATACGCCCATGCCGCCGCCGCACCGCGCGCGGTTGCACGCTCCGTGTCAACGCGCACCGGCAGGCGGGTCAATAATCCAATGGCTGCGGGCACATCTGAAAGTGCGACCAATGGGCCTATGTCGGTATTGCGCATTATGTTGCCCCTTGCGGTCTTTTCATCTGAAATCTCTGCGTTAAACAGATGCAAACCTAATCGCATTGAGGACCAGATGTCAGCGCCATTTTCAACCCTTTCCGAATTTCGTGACGTTCTGGCCGCAGGGCCCGACGTTGATGCCACCGCACTTGCAGGTGCAACGGACCGCAACAGCCAGTTAACCAAGCCACCAGGCGCGCTTGGCCGTCTCGAAGATGTGGCTATCTGGTATGCAGGTTGGCGGGGTAATCCACGCCCTGAAATCACCGCTCCACAGGTTATTATTTTTGCAGGTAACCACGGGATCTGTGCGCAGGGCGTGTCTGCCTTTCCGCCAGAAGTGACTGTGCAAATGGTCGCCAACTTTGAACATGGCGGAGCAGCGATCAATCAGTTGTCCAAGGCCGTTGGCGCCAAGATGGACGTGCACGCGCTTGATCTGGACACGCCAACGGCTGATTTCACCACGGCACCCGCGATGACCGAAGCAGAAGTGGTCGCGGCATTGCAAACGGGTTGGAATGCAGTTGACCCGACAGCAGACCTTTTGGTCACTGGCGAGATGGGCATCGGGAATACGACGTCCGGTGCCGCCGTTGCTGCAGCCGTTCTTGGCGGCGCCCCTGCCGATTGGACTGGGCGCGGCACGGGTGTTGATGACGCTGGCCTTGCACGTAAAACTGACGTCGTGGCGCGCGGCCTAGCACTGCATGACACCAGTGATCCGCTGGAGGCATTGCGCTGTTTGGGTGGCCGCGAATTGGCGGCGATGGCGGGCGCGATTGCGGCAGCACGGGCGCTGCGCATTCCTGTAATTTTGGACGGATTTATCTGTTCGGCCGCGGCGGCAGTGTTGCACAAAACGGTCGACGGTGCGTTGGACCATACGGTTGCGGGCCACCTTAGCGCAGAAGGCGCGCACCGCCGTTTGCTTGACGGTATTGGCAAGGAACCGCTTTTGTCGCTTGGCCTGCGGCTTGGTGAAGGGTCCGGTGGAGCGTTGGCGATCAGCATCGTCAAAGCAGCAGTTGCCTGTCATTCCGGCATGGCAACATTCGCCGAGGCTGGGGTGAGCGACGCTTAATCATCGGCCTTTTTCGGGCGGGACCCAAGAGCCGTTTCAAGGCCATTGTTCAGCTCGCGGGCCCGCGCCACATAGTCGGGATTATCCGCCAGTGGGACGCCCGGTTGCCACAGCTCGGCCAATTCGCGCACGGCTGCACGGTCATGGTGGAAAAACGTTTGCTCTGCTTCGGCGGCCTCAAACTCCGACAAGCCAAGGTTTTCTAACGCATAACGACCGGCGCGCAGCGATCCGTCAAACAGTTCGCGCACGATGTCATTGGCCCCCGCCGCATAAAGCTCATAGACATGTACGCGGTCGTAGGCACGGGCAATAATATGCAAATCAGGGTGCATTTTGCGGGCATAGGCGACCAGCTTAACCGACGCTGCCCGGTCATCAATCGCCACGATAAGGACGCGCGCATCGTCAATGCCAGCCGCATTCAATAGGTCAGGCCGCGTCGGATCGCCAAAAAACCCGCGAAATCCAAATTTGCGCATCATCTGCACTGCCGCCAAATCATTGTCGATCACCACGGTCGAAAACCCAGCCGATTGGACCAAGCGATTTACGATTTGCCCGAACCGTCCGATGCCTGCGATGATTACTGTGCCTTGCGCATCGACCTCGTCGGCTTCTTGCGTGTCATTGGCGTGTAGGCGTTTGCTCAGCTGGTCGTAGATGATGAACAACAGTGGCGTTACTAACATCGACATGGCGATGATCAGCAATAGGGTGGACGATAGGGCCGCGCCTAGCACACCCTGCTGTAGGGAAAATGACACGAGAACGAAGCCAAATTCACCGGCCTGTGCAAGGCTTAGGGTGAATAGCCAGCGGTCTTTGCCTTTCATCCGAAACAAGAACGACAGGCCAAAAAGGACGACGCCCTTGATCGCGATAATGGCGGCCGTTGCGCTTAAAATGAATGTTGGGTTGTCGGCGAGCAGATCAAAGTCGATGCCCGCACCGACGGTGATGAAAAACAGGCCAAGCAGCAGGCCCTTAAAGGGTGCTAAGTCGCTTTCCAGCTCGTGGCGGAATTCAGAGTTGGCTAAAACGACGCCCGCAAGAAACGTTCCCAATGCAGGGGACAACCCGACCATGCTCATCAAAACGGCAATCGACGAGACCATGAGCAGCGCAAGCGCGGTATACATTTCACGCAGACGCGCATGGTGAATGTACCGGAAAACTGGGCGGGTCAGGAACACGCCGACCAAAATAATAGTGATTACCGCACCCAAGGTAACAAGTGTAACGCCCCACCCCGGCAGCCCTTCGACAAGGCTGAATGCGGCCTGCGTGTTATCTGGATCAGTCAGCCGCGTCAGCGACCCATCGGGAGATATCGCGATGGGTTTCGCGATCATAAGCAGCGGCAGCAGAGCCAGTATTGGGATCACTGCAATATCTTGGGTCAGCAGCACCGAAAAGACGGATCGTCCACCGCTAGTTTGCATCAGTCCTTTTTCGTCAAGGGTTTGCAAAACGATCGCCGTGGATGACAACGCAAAAATTAGGCCAACTGCCAACGCCGTGCGCGCATCAAAGCCAAGCAACATTGATGCGCTCATAATGCCTGCCGTCGTCAGTACAATCTGCAACCCACCCAAGCCGATTAGTCGGCGACGCATGTCCCACAGCGCGCGTGGCTCCAATTCCAGCCCGATGAGGAACAGCATCATCACGACGCCAAATTCCGCGAAATGCTGAATGTCCTGTGCTTCTGAGCCCACTAGGCCAAATAGCGGGCCGATGATAATGCCCGCGCTGAGGTATCCCAAAACGGACCCTAGCCCTAAGCGAGCGGCCAGTGGCACCGCGATCACCGCCGCGCCTAAATAAATTGTTGCTTGAAAAAGGAAGGTTTCCATGCGGCCTTATCCGGCGATGTAGGCCAGAAATCAACTGATCAAATCAGCCGGAAGGTAACTCAAGGGCGATGGTTCTGCCGCGTTTGACGTAGTTAAGCGCACTGTCGCCGATGGCTGTAACACGGCCACCGTCTAGGCTACTGCCGATCTCAACCTTAACGTAGCGGCCATTGCGTAATCGAACCAACGCACGGCGGTTGTTGGGGCGACCGTACACGCCGATCAGGTTCACATCCCGCAAGCGGATCGCATTTTCCAATGTGGCGGCCTGCGCAACACTGTTCGCGGTATTGCCTGATGACCGCGCGGGGGCGTTTGAAACCGAGGCGTCAGGTTGCGTGACTGTAGTGCTGGCTGTTTGCCGGGCCTCAAGATCACGGGCTCGCGCAACAACGAGGGCAAAATTACGGGGCCGCGTGTCAGGCCTGCTGGATACCACAACGGCTTGCGCACTCGGCGTGACAAGCAGGCTTTCTGGGACTGCCTCGGCGATGGCTGCCATAACTTCGGTAATGTCTGTCGCTGCGGGTTCTGGAGCTGCGGCTACAATTGCGGCCACCAGATCTGCGGGGCGGATTCTGGGCCGTTTTGACGCAAGCGCTGGATCAGCCAAAGCGACAACTGTGTCCGCAGTTGGTGCCAAACCTTCGGGACGGAGCTGCGGACGCAGACCAGCCAGCGCCACAGCAGCTGCCGTTGCGTCCGCAGCATCGGGTGCAATGGCGGTATCTGGCACTGGCAAGGCTGCGAAAGCTGGACGCAAAGGCGGCTTGCGCGGTGGTGGACCTGCGAACACCAATATCCCTTGTGGCGTTAGCGCACCTTCTGGTGTGGCACGGACCAATCCATTTTCGTCGCGGTCAAAGTCGGTGCCGGGTGCAAGCGGGTTGATGGGTGTCAGGATCGTCAAGTCAGGTGACAGGTTCGCGATCAGCGGCATTGCAGGCAAAATTGGCGGTAGCGCGGTTGAGGTCAACTGCGGGAGGCGGGCATCAAGTGTGTCCGAGCGTGGCTCTAGCGGAAGTCGTGGCGCGCGTTGCCAAACGCCGGTTGCGGCATAGATGCGGGCGGCTTGCGCGGGGCTAAGTACTTGGCCCGCCACATCTTCGCGCAACTGGGGCAGGGCGGCAGCAACCGGTTCGACCACTGCAGGGGCCACAAGTGCAGTTTCTTGGATTACCGGCGTAATTGGTATGATCTCGGGCGGTGGAATTTCTGCGGTTTCCAAAACGCTTTCTGTGCTAAAACCAAACCAGTATGCAGCGTCTTCTTCAGATAAGGTCGACGCCCAGAAAGCCACCAGCGCCATGAAAAGCACTAAGATCGCTGTCAGAATTAGGCCAAGAAAACGTGGCTTCCCACGTACCGGCTGGGCCTGTTTTGTGGCGAAATCAGCGGCTTTCTTTTGCTTGCGGCTTTGGGGCGTGGGCGCTTGTTGTTCGCCATCTGGGGCTGGGACAACAGGTGCGACAGGCTTGCGGCGCGTTGCAAACCCACCTTGTTCAGCCAAATCGTCCGCTTGAATAGGCGGGGGTGCTGTCTCTGGGATGGGCGGTGCCACAACAGGGGCAGGCGCTGCAACAGGGGGGGCATCGATACTTAATTTTGGTGCTTCGCCAACATCGACCGGTGCAATGGTCGGCTGTGCAACGGGTGCGCGCGGCGTAAGTAATACGTCGTCCTGAGATGCCTCAGGCGGTGGCGCATCGGCAGATGCTTCTGGTTCAGGTGGTGACACAGGTGCGATACTTGCGGGATCAGCCATGCGCGGGCGCGGCGTGAACACTGGTGCGGCATCAGGATCAACTGGAATAACCGCAACACCGGTTTGGGTAAACGGGTGCGCGTCGCGGGTGATTGCCTGAGCAGATTTCGCACCGGAAGCGGCCCCAAAGAATACCTCTGACTTAAATGTCATCGCATCGGCAACGGCGGCAAACGCGGCTGGGGTGAACCCATGATCGGCAGCAAATGCTTCGGCTTCTTGCAGTGTTTCACGCGCAACCGCAGCAATATAGGTCCGCCCACCATTGCGGTCAAAGTCCACAACCAATTCATCAATCGCATATGGCGTTGCGTTTTCAAGCGCGGCCATAACGTCATCCAAATCAGTCATAGCGGTTTCAAGCGTTACATATTTGATCTGCTCGTTTGGGATTAGCAATTTAACTTGCATGTCCGACGGGTCCAAACGCATCGCTTGCGCGTGCAATTGCGCAAGTGCGGCATTCAAATCAGGGACGTCCAACGCCGTTTCACCAACAATATGCCAACCATCCGGCACACGTTGAAAAAGGCGAATGCCATCGAAAGAAAGGGAAAGGGCGAAATTTGTCGTCATATTCACTATCTAACACGTTGATGGGGCTGGGTGAAATCTGATGTTTTGCTGCGCTAGGTCTATAGCAAGAATTCGCCAAATCCAAGTATTTGCGCGCGCAGTCCGGCTGGCTTCTGGTGGCTGCAATCCTGTTGCAAATCGGGGACTGAATTTCGATGGCAAATAGGGCGGCCCACGTATGTGACACGGGCCGCCAAATTGGCTTAGCTGGTTGCTTTGGCCAAAGCCTGATCCAAGTCGGCCATCAGGTCATTGGCGTCCTCTATTCCGATCGACAGACGCACGATGCCTGGGCCTGCGCCTGCGGCTTCTTGCTGCTCAAGCGTCAATTGGCGGTGCGTGGTGCTGGCCGAGTGGATGACCAAGCTGCGCGCATCGCCAAGGTTGGCAACGTGGCTGAAGATCTCAAGGTTATCAACAAGTTTGATACAGGCATCGTACCCGCCTTTGACCGCGATAGTGAACAAAGCACCGGCGCCCTTGGGGCAAATCTTTGGGATCAGATTGTAATACGGCGACGACGGTAAGCCTGCGTAAGTCACATAATCAATGCGCGGGTCGTTTTCCAACCACGTGGCGATCTTAACCGCATTCTCAACATGCCGGTCCATGCGCAATGACAAGGTTTCGATCCCCATCAGCGTATAATGTGCAGCCTGTGGGTTCAGCGTCATGCCAAGATCGCGCAGACCAATTGCGATGCCATGGAACGTGAATGCCAATGGACCAAATGTTTCTGCAAACTTCATGCCATGATAGGCTGGCTCTGGTTCGGACAAGGACGGAAATTTGTCGTTCGCAGTCCAATCAAACTTACCAGAATCGACGACACACCCCCCCATAACAGTGCCGTTACCGGTCAGGTATTTCGTGGTGGAATGCACGACCAATGTGGCACCGTGTTCAATCGGGCGGCACAGGTATGGCGTGGCAGTCGTGTTATCTACGATCAGCGGAATACCCGCCGCGTCTGACACGGCAGAAATCGCATCCAAATCGGCGATGTGACCACCTGGGTTGGCGATGGTCTCGCAAAATACAGCCCGCGTATCGTCGTCAATCGCAGCAGCAATCGCATCAATATCGTCAAAATCAACAAATTTTGCAGACCAACCAAAACGTTTGATAGTTTGGCTAAATTGCGTGACGGTGCCACCGTAAAGGCGGGTTGAGACGACGACGTTTTTGCCGGGTGTCATCAACGGGAACAGCGCCATCAACTGGGCGGCATGACCGGACGAACAGCAGACACCGCCTGCGCCACCTTCAAGCGTGGCAATGCGTTCTTGCAATGCGGCAACTGTCGGATTTGTCAGGCGGGAGTAAATGTACCCAACTTCTTGCAAGTTAAACAACGCCGCCGCGTGATCTGCATCGCGAAACACATAAGCGGTTGTTTGGTAGATCGGCACCTGACGGGCACCTGTTGCAGGATCAGGGCGCGCGCCTGCGTGAATTTGCAGTGTGTCAAAGCCGTAAGTTGTTTCTTCAGACATAAGGGCGGTCTCCGTTTGAAATTTCTTTGCCAAACAGTAATGGTAAACACGACCGCCCTGCAACGGGGCAATGTAAAAAGGATCAACCGATGCCTGTGCCGTTCCATCTCGCGTTTCATGTTCATAACTTAGCGGATGCACGGGAATTTTATTCCAACGCTCTTGGCGCGGTTGAAGGGCGATCAACTGACACTTGGGTAGATTTTGACTTTTTCGGGCACCAGTTAAGCTTGCATTTGGGCGAACCGTTCGCAAATGCGGTGACAGGTAAAGTCGGTGATCACTTGGTGCCAATGCCCCATTTTGGCGTGGTTCTGCCGCTTGATGCGTGGACTGTGCTCGCCGAACGATTAAAAGACAGGCTGACAGATTTCATCATCGCGCCGTCGGTCCGGTTTAAGGGCGAGGCAGGCGAGCAATGGACGATGTTCTTTCGTGATCCGTCGGGTAATCCGATTGAGATCAAAGGCTTTGCTGACACCGCTGGAATTTTTGCGACCTAGCGGACCCAGAACCCAGCCGATTTGATCCGGTTGCGGATCTGTCTTTCACGTGGTGGCATATCCGCGCGGTCAAACATTGCGCGGACTTTCTGGCCGCGACCCTGATAAATCATGCGCTTATACGCATCATATTGCTTCAGCCATTTCTTAATTTTGTTGGGGGCAGCGACGGTTTCCATCATGGCAACCGCGTGATCTGTCTCGCGGGCATAAAACAGCGGCAGCAGGCGGTAATGACATGTCACGTCGCCGTCTAATCCGGCCAGTGCAGGGGCAGGGCGGCCACCGCCAAAGCTGTGAATGACAAGCGGAAGAACAACCTGATCTAGCCATGGGTCAAGCGATTGAAGAACCAACGCATCAGGGCCTGTCTCTTATACACATCTCCGAGCC
>OJHH01000380.1_pt1 | contig 14904 bp, 13 predicted proteins | sample 1594911 | NCBI WGS metagenome assembly OJHH01 (sample SAMN05416787, study PRJEB24817) | seawater metagenome | isolation source: Sea water | place: Canada:Atlantic | collected 2013-11
GCGGTGCCGTCCGCCCACGGCCGCTTGAAAGTCACTCGGATGAGTCCGGCCGGGGTCTCCTGCAGCCGGGTACGAGCGAGGGCGGGACTAGCAAACGCATGTTTGGCGGCGTCGCATTTATGGTTCGAGGTCACATGACCGCCGGCGTGAACGGAGATGATTTAATGGTGCGAGTCGGTAAACCCGACATGACAAAATGCCTCGCGCGTCCATTTGTCAGGCCCATGGATTTTACCGGCGTGCCACTCGCAGGTTTCATCTATGTCGGTCGATAAGGCATAGATACTAAACTCGCTCTCGTCACCTGGCTCAATCGCGGACTCGAATTCGTTGAGACACTGCCCCAAAAATGAAAGATGCACTCCCTCTTTGGAGCGGTGGGGCTACACCATAAGCTCTCAAGTCATCTTCAAGGAGACTCTGTTTATGTCATCTAAAACCATCAAAATGGAGCAGGTTGAACGACTCACCCGTGGCAAGCGAAGTGGTGCGAACATCGGTTCGCGCAGCGTCGGTCATCAGCTGCGGACGTTTGAGCGAGAGATTTACGAGAGAGCATTACAAGCGCGCTATCTCATCGTTCCAAAGGACAGTCGAGAAAACCTTTGGAACGTTTGGGTCAAAGTCGCTAACGCCAAGAAGTGGTCGTGCCTCATCTTGGTGAAAGAGACACGACAAGACCGAGGCGAACTCTTTCAGGATGAAGAGCTTGTCTACGCAGGCGAATTAGCTTCCGCAAAAGCCGAGATACGTCGGCTCGCAAAAGCGTTGAACGTTTAGAATATAGACGCGTCACTCTAAACGAAGACAGGTTGAGGCCCTAAAGAGAACTCAACCTGCATCCAAGTCATATAAAAAAGAGTTCTTTAAGAAATGCCATTGATCTCTTCGATCAACGCCTTTTGCTTATCACTCGGCTCATAGGACTGAAGCGCCATGAGCTTAGAGACGTCGCCGTCGACTTTGATGTCCCCACTAAAAAATGCCTGCATGCCTGACTGCATGTCGAGTTCGAGAAAAACGTTGCGGACGGATAGGTGTTTCCAACGCCCTTCGCTCCGTACCGCGGGCGGCTGACTTGCGTAGGAATAGCCGCGAACAGGTCGCTGACGCCGATTCTGCTCAGGGCGCACAGCGCTATGGCGCCCTAGGCCACTCCGAATCGCGGGCACAAGCCTAGCCCGAGTCGCACGTGACCGGACCCACAGCGGTGTTCTGCGGCTCAGGCGGAACCGGCGAGGCTGTCCGGCGGTGCCCGAGCGGCCGAGGTGTCCAGGCGGTTCACGATGCGCAACGTGGCGCGGGGCCAGGGTACGGCGCGCAGGGGCATCCGCGCCCCGCAGTTGGGACACCGCCACCCATCCACGGCGAACACATGCCACAACAGCTCCGCCCAGGTCAGGGTTCGGGCATTCCGACCGGGCGTCGCCTCCCAGGGGACGAATTACATCACAGTCCGTAGAACAGTGATAGCATTGGTTTAATCTTGGATAACCGGGTTTCAGGCACGATGGTTAGAGACCCTCACGCGAGGAGCCCACAGCATCACTGCCCGCGCGCCGGAACCTGACTACCGAACCCAGATCAGGTACGGAGCGTTGCCCACGACACCCGGTCCGGATGGTGAGTGGTTCATGTAGGCGCCGTCTGCGTAGTTTGACTGCCAGTTTCCCCAGTGTAGGCCTGCTCCGCACTCCGAGCTGCCGTTGTCGCTGTTGAGACAGGCTTCGGGGCGGCCGTTTGCGGGCCAGTCGAGCAGACTGCCTGAGTAGGTCGTGCCCAGGTAGGAGCCCGATACCTGGTTAGCCGCCACCGAAGTGCCATATCCGACCGAACCAAAGCCAGAGCGGACCTGCGAGTCGGTGAAGCCCGTCAGGTAGAGGTATCCGTAGGTGGTCGTGCCGTACCGAACGGTGCCTTCGCCAGCCGCGAAGAGGTCGGCCGTTACGGTGCGGGCAACCTTGCCGGAGGAACCTTGGCTGGGGGAGGTCACCGTATTGATGGCTAGATTGGTGCGCAGGTCAGCAGAGCCATTGGCCTTCGCAACCTCAACGAGGGTCCATCCGCCGGTGTCTGTGGTCATGTCACAGAAGGCGTTAAACGCGGCATTGCCACCGGAACCGTCTGGGTCGATGGAGTACAGGTGGTCGCCTGTGTCGTCCCCGGCGTCAAGGATGGCCTTGCAGCTGACGGGCGCCGTGCAGCCTTGCTCTGGGTAGGTCTCGCCACTCTCGATCAAGCCATCATCCGCCAGGACGGTGGCTTCGCACAGCTGGCCCCCGCGCTCAATGACAGCGCCCGCGCCTACGGTGGCTCCCGCTCCGACTACGGCGTTTGCGTGGACCGTTCCGTGGACCGTCGCGCCGTCTTCGATCAATACGCCGCGTCCAATGCGTGCGGTGGCCTCAATGCGGGCACCTTGTCGAAGTGTTGCTTGCTTGCGAACCCGCGCGCCCTGTTCCACGCGGACGTCCGCTTCGATAGTGACATCCGGTCCTACAATGCCGTTGATGACGGTGCCTTGGCCTGAAGACGCAGCACTGGCGACGGTGGTTGAGCGGGCTACGATGGCGTTGGTCCCGAGGGACGTGTAGTCGCCCAACTCGACCAAGTTTCCAATGACGGAGTTGGCTCCTAGGGTGACATCGTCTCCGATCTGGGCGGCGTAGCCGACGGAGACGTCTGTCAGAGTTGTCAGGTCCGCACCAGCGGTTGACGAGCGGCCGATGAAGGTGTCGGCACCCAGAACATGGTCAACGCCGACTGTCGCTTGGCGGGCGACGACGACACCTGTTGCGACGGGTAGGGGATTGCTCACGTGGTTGAGACGTCCACCAAGAGTGGCGCGTGGGGCGACAATCACGTCTGAGGCGAACGACACGTCAGGTCCGATACTCGCGGTGTTGGCTACGCAGGTTGTTCCGACTTCGTAGGCGTCATTACAGCCGTTGTCGTTTGTGTCTTCGGCCCACGCGGAAGGGGCCACGGCCAATAGAATACACAGTGAAGTCAGTCGCATAGAGTCTCCCCGGGGGCCCCAGGGTATCACGAGCCGGATTTGTTGCGGCCACAAACAGATGGCCCGTCTGACGGTGATTTCAACGAGCGTCGTTCCGTTCCTGGTCAGCTGTCTTCGGCGAGATGGCCCGACCGTAGGGCCGTTCCCTGTGGCCCCGCTCTATGCCGCTTGTTCACGCACTTGAGCTGCGCATCCTCGGCGCCATCTGTTCGTCCCGTGCTATGGCTTACAAGTAAGTAATCGATTGCTTACCAGCTATGACTGCTCGAAAACCTAGTGCTATTCGACGTATTGAGATCGCGGATGCGGCACTGAACATTGTGGCCACCCACGGAATCGGCGCATTGACCACGCGTTCTCTAGCGGATGCCGTTGGGCTCAGCTCAGGCGCGCTGTTCAAGCACTACCTCACACGCGATGCCATTCTGCTGGCCATGGCCGAGCGCGGCGCTGAGCTGTTGGGCTCCACCTTTCCCGAGGGCAGTCTTGTGCCAACCGAGCGGCTGCGTCGCTTTGCAGCGTCCCGGGTAGCGCTGGTCTCGGCCCAGTCTGGCATTCTCACCCTCGTGATGTGCGAGCAGTTCGCATTGGCACTGCCGCTCAAGGCGACTGCGGTTCTTCAAGAGGCCATTCGCGACACTCATGCGTTTGTGGTTGACGCCATTGAGGAGGGACAGCGTGAAGGCTCCCTGCGCGACGATGTACCCGCGCAAGGACTGGCTTTGCTGTTCATGGGTGCCATCCAGATGACGTTGCTCACGCGACGCACGCGTGCCGTCTCTTCTGGGAATGCCGCCTTTGATGCACTCGATGTACTCATGTCGCGAACCCACACTTCTCACGAGAATGACCGATAAACCACCCTCATCATCGCTGAATCAGACCGCCTCCACGCCACACACCGAAACTAGGAACGCCCATGCAACATCGGACACTCTTCGCAGGCCTCGTCCTTGCTCTCTCCGCCTGCAACGGTGGCGAGGCGGACATTGAGCTGCCCGAGACGCTGTACAACTACGCCAATGTTGAGCTGCCCGAGCACTTCACACAGAACGCTGGCCAACCCAATCAGGGCGCGCCAATGGACTGGGACAACACGCCCGAGCACAACCCCATCACGGATGAAGGCGCGACCTTAGGCCGGGTGTTGTTCTACGATACCAACTTGAGTTTCAACAACACGGTGTCGTGTGCTTCGTGCCATGAACAGTCGAAGGGCTTCTCGGATGACGAGGTCCTAAGCGTAGGATTCGAGGGGGGTCGAACGGGACGCCACTCCATGGGCCTCGCCAACGCTCGCTTCTACGGTGAGGGCCGTTTCTTCTGGGACCAGCGTGCGGAGACCCTGGAAGACCAGATGCTCATGCCGTTTCAGGACCAAGTAGAGATGGGAATGACCTTAGACCTGGTCGAAGAGCGTGTCCGTGAAGACGACCGCTACGAGCCGCTATTCGTGGCTGCCTTCGGGGACGATGAGGTCAGCTCGGACCGCGTCTCCCTCGCTCTCGCGCAGTTTGTACGCAGCATGGTGAGCACGAACAGTCGCTACGACCAAGCCCGCGCCGAGGTCGCCAGCCGCTTTGTGTCTTTTCCGGCCTTTACCGAGCAGGAAAACCTAGGGCGTACACTGTTTGTACAGCCGCCCCCGCGTGGCGGTCTTGGCTGCTTCTTCTGCCACGGCGGCGATGCCCAGATTGCCTTTGAGGCGTCTAGCAATGGCCTGGACCGTGAGGTGACAGACGAGGGCTACGGCGAGGTGACCGGCCTTCCACGAGACCAAGCGACCTTCAAGGTGCCGTCGCTCCGGAACATCGGTGTTCGAGCCCCCTACATGCACGATGGTCGATTCGAGACGCTCGAAGCGGTAGTCGAGCACTACAGCACCGGCGTACAGCCCCACTCATCACTACCGCCCTTCTTCCAGGTGTCCGGTGGCGACGTGGTGCAGATGAACCTAACGACCGTGGAGAAGGAGGCTCTGGTTGCCTTCTTGCACACACTGACGGACGACGACTTCCTGACCGACCCGAAGTTCAGCGACCCGTTCGTCCAGGAGTAGTAGTTCAAAACGGGTCAGAATCGGTCATGATGAGATTCAATGTCGCTCACAGATTGAACGATTCTGACCCAGAACTAGCGCTTACCCTGCGTGGGGTAGACCGCGCATGCCCCAGCCGTACATGCCGCCTTCCATCGATGCGACGTGCTTAAAGCCTGCGCCGACGAGAGCTTGTGTGACCCGTCCGCTGCGGCCACCGGATGCGCACATGAACACCATGGGCGCCTCGCGGTCGATGGCTCCGGCTTCGGCCATGAAGGCCTGCATGGGATGGTTCTCGGCTTGGGGGATGCTGCCGCTAGATGCCAGCTCGTGGGGCTCGCGGACGTCGATGAACGTGAAGCGTCCTAGGTTCGCCCTGACCCAATCGGCAGAGACCTCTGGAATACCATTGGTGTGAGTGATGGCGTCGTTCAGGTTGCTGGTGTTGGCAACGCGCTCGTCGGAGTGGATGTCGTGCAGTCCGTTGACTTCGACATTCCAGGCCATCATTCCGCCTTCAATGGACGCAATGGCCTCAAATCCGCGGCCGGCAAGCTCACGTGCGGCGAGGGCCGAGCGGCGGCCGGAACGGCAGAGCAGGACCAGGGGAGTGCTGGCGTCTAGTTGGGTATCGCCGAGCAACTCGAGCAGCGGCACATTCTTGGCTTGGTCGACTTTGCCAAGAGGTCCGCTGAGCTCGTGGGGCTCACGAACGTCGATGATGCGAACGTCTGCCAAGTGCTTGGCAGCCCAGGACGCGGTGACTTCGGGGGCTCCGTTCTCGTGGTGAATGGCGGCGGTAAGTTCGCTTGCAGAGAGAGTCATGGTCAGCTCCGATGACTTGGGGTTCACTGTTTGACTTTGCAAGGACAATGCCAACGGTTGTTGGTTGCCAAGGGGCCCCACCGACCGAGAGGTGGCGGACGTCTCATGGGTGCCGCCCTACACGCGGGTAGTCCTACAAGTCCGGCGAGCTGGTAATCGCGTCATGCACAATGTCGCGGACGTCGAGCATGAGATTGAAGCCAGTCTGGTTGTCCGACTCCAGCAGGATGACAGCGGCGTAGCCGGTCTCGCTGTCAATCCACGGAACGGTTCCGTACGCACCGGGGTCGGTTGCCCAGCCCGTGCGGTCGGTATCTACCCACCAGCCCATGCCGTAGCCTTGAATACCCGGAGCGCCCGTTGTTCCGTTGTAGGCTGGACCTAGGCGGTCGGAGCGCGAGCGGACGGCACCTTCGGCACTCAGCACTTGGGTCTCGCCGCACTTGCCGTCGTTCAGATGCATCATCAACAGCTTGGCGTAGTCGCTGGCGTTGCTGTACCCGCCGCCTTCCATGTTCGGATTGTCGGTGTCTGGAAGGTCGTCGACGTCGCCGGTCATGAAGCTCGGGTAGTCGAATGCACCGTTGTTGGACGGGCGAGAGAAGTGGTTGGAATAGCCGGTGTTCTCAAGGCCACAGGGCTCTGCATAGATGTCTTCGATGAGGTCTTCCCACGACTTGCCACTGGCGACCTCTGCGATTCCGCCAGCGAGCTGCCACTGTCCGCCGCCGTAGCGAAAGCGTGTGTCGGGGGGAATGCTCTCGGCGCCATCGACGGCCGTGTAGATGGCCTCGGCACAAACAGACAGCGAGCCGGCGTCGACGTACTGGCACAGGTAGGGCGCGTACAGCGCTCCGTCACTTAGGCCGGGCATTCCCGAGCTGTTGGACAGCAGCTGGGCTGTTGTGACGTCTTCTTTGTGCTGGCCCCAGTCGGACAACACGTCTGTGATGGGGGCATCAAGGTCGAGTAGGCCGGCATCGTCCAGGTGAATCAGCACGCCAGCGGTCATCATCTTGCTCGCCGACGCGAGAAGCATGACCCGGTCCACGTCGAAGTCGCCATATCCACGCAGGTGCAGCACGCCGTGGTCGCGGTGCACGATTGCGGCAGTCGCTCCGGGCAGGCCTTCGTCGGTCAAGTACGACTCGATGGCGGCGTCAAAGGCTGAAAAATCTACGCTCGGTGTGTCTACCTCTGTGTCGTCAGAGGTGGAGCAAGCAGCGAGGACGGCGATGAGTGGGAAAATGCGCATGGGTCAGGGGTAGCCGTGTGATGTCGCACTGTCTATCGGTTGGATAGGATGCGACAATTGTGTTCACGAACGTCTCTTGGCCCAGCCTTGGGTGCCATCAAGTGACTTGTGCATTTTGGTTCAGCGCTCGCACTCATCGGTCAGTAAATCGGCGGGGTCTACAACACGCCAACGGCACCGGGAACTCGAACGGACAGCGGGGCCCCAGCAATGGAACTTGGGGGCGTGTGGTCGCGTTGTTGATTGTGGGCATGCCAAATCGGGCGTCGCTCGCCCCTAGAACAAGCCGCACTCCGACCCGTCATCTTGGCACTTGCGGAACGCCCAGTCCCAGTTGTTGTGGGACCAGTCCGTTTGTCCGCCGACGGACAGCAGTGTTGTTGGTTCCATAGCGAACTCGCTGTTCTGACTGGAGTCACGGTCGAGCTCAAGGACAATGTCGCGTACAACGTCGTCAGAACACAGCCCTTCAATGACGAGGGTTTGCGAATCCTCGCTGCGCCAGCGTTCGCCGAAGACGCAGGTCAGGTCGGTCTCACACCACATTGTGGTGGGCTCTGACACGCAGTTCGCGACAGACCCGGTCACACAGGTGGGGTCCAGATGGCCTAAGCAATTTGAGGGGTAGGAGTCGCCGACGACCAGGGTGCCGTCTGCCTGGAAGTCATAGTAGGTGACTTCATACGCGGCATGAAATGGCTGTTCAACGGCCCACAATCCAACGAATCGAGCGTCGTGTTGTGCCGTTTGCTCTTCGGTATCCGTGTCGACGTCTTGCACCTGTTCGGTGTCAGAATCTTGCGGTGCTTCGTACGGCGGAAGCGTGCCCTTGCAGGCGGTCACAGACAGGCCAATGAAGAGAATGGGCAGGCACATGGGAGGTCGTTCCAGCTGGAGGGTGGGTGAAGATAGGGCCCGAGATGGGCCAACGTCAGATTTGTTTTGGGAAATGCCGCAGTGCTTCCGAATGCCGACGGTCTACACCCGCAGCAGCCCGAGCTCACACACGTCATGCCATGCCTCAGCGACGGCCCCGAAATTCACTGGACAGCGCTCGACTGCGGCCTTGTAGGTCAGGCCTTCGCCGTGCGGACTGGCATCTTCCAGGACACCCATCAGCCAGTCTCCAACCGCGTCGCTGACTTCAATCTCGCCAACACCATCTACTGCGTGTAGCTCCAGTCCCTGCGGTGTGCGCATGGCGTCGCCACCCACCCAGATCAGCCGGTGTCCTTCGAGCTGTGTCTCGCTGAGTGCGCGCTTGATTCGGTCTCTTCGCTCGGTCGTCTTTGGCATGTGCCCGCTGAACCACGTGTGTACGGCGCGGTCCAGGTCGTGTCCCTGCATCCATGCGTTCAGGGCGATGGGCAGCACGTCGTCGAACAAGTCGTGGTCGGCGCCCGTGGGGTCGAGGTGCGGCATGTCGTTGGACGCGAACGGGTTGTTTGGGCGAGGCGGTAGCTGCACTCCGAACGCGTCCTGCTCGGCAAAGACAGGGGCGTGACGGGTCAGAACGAAGCGGTGCCAGAACGCGCTGTTGACGAGGTCTGCTTCGAAGAGCTGGCGTACGACCTCCATGCTGTCGATGGTCTCCTGCTCGGTCTGGGTGGGGAAGCCGTACATCAGGTAGGCGTGAACCATGACGCCGGCATCGCGGAAGGCGGCGGCGGCACGAGTGACTTGGTCGACAGTCACTCCCTTGCGAATGCGCTCCAGTAGACGTTCGTTGGCGACTTCTAGGCCGCCGGTGACCGCGACCAGTCCAGCTGCCGCGAGCAGGCGGCACAGGTCGGGGGTGAACGCTTTCTCGAAGCGAATGTTGCCCCACATGGTGATGCCCAGGTCACGCTTGAGAATCTCGATAGCCACGGCTTTGAGAGCCTTTGGCGGGGCGGCTTCGTCTACGAAGTGAAAGCCACGGTGGCCGGTCTCCTCAATGAGCCGCTCCATGTGGTCCACGAGCACCTTGGCGGAGGCGGTTTCGTAGTGCTGGATGTAGTCAAGATTGACGTCACAGAAGCTACACTTTCGCCAGTAGCAGCCGTGAGCGAGGGTCATCTTGTTCCAGCGCCCGTCCGCCCACAGTCGGTGTGCGGGATTGAGCGTGTCGATGAGCTGAAGGTACTTACCTAGGTCCAAGTCCCCGTATGTGCCAGCCGGAGTGAACGGGGGACGGATCACTTCGGCGCTGTGCATGCCCTGAGCCGTTCGTGTTCGGTGACGACGGTCGGGCAGTCCCACATGGTGCTGCAGAATGGCGAGAAGCGGACCTTCGCCGTCGTCATAGGTCAGGGCATCGATGGCTTCCCACAGGCGAGGCTCGTCTACGTCGCGCAGCTCGGTGTTCACGTAGCCGCCGCCCATGAGCACGGTGGCGCCGCGTTCTTTGAGGCGCTTTCCAATGCGTAGGGCACCGTACAGATTGCCAGGGAACGGCACGGACAGACCGAAGACGTCGCCGGTGAGTGTGTCTGTGAGCTCATCGAGAAGTTCGTCGACCAGAGTGGTCTGCTGAAGACGGGCATGAAGGGGGCCGTAGTCGACGGCGCCGAGGGCCAGGTGATGCTGGTACTGGGCCATGCCGAAGCCGGGGTCGACTGTGGCTGTGACCAGGTTTACAAGGTCACGTAGGTACAGCGTGGCCATGTGCCGAGCGGCATCGTGCGTACCCAGTGTGCCGAACGCCTGAAGGTCCACATTCTCGAAGGCCGGTCCCATGGGGATAAACGGCGTCTCTAGGATTCGTGGTGCCAGGCCGCTGTCTTTGCCTTGTAGAAAGGCCATGACAGGCTCAACCGCACGCAGGTGTTGGCGTTTGAGCGCAAGGGCACGCCAAGCGGGTTCGGGCAGCTCGTCCTTGTCTTCAATCGCGGCGAACACACGGGTCAGACCGTCGCGGCTGAACAGGCGATGAATCAGCTCAATGCCTAGGTCACGCTGGACGGTTGCAACGCCGTGCCCCTGCAGGAACTGCGAGAGGTACGACGTGGATGGGTAGGGGGTGTTGAGCTGCGTGAGCGGCGGCAACACAAGCGTAATGTCGGGGAGGGCGGTCATGCCCACCGCTGTAGCCTAGCTACGGTCAGACCGGCGAGGCGATTTGTGGTGTGCAAAAGGCAGCTTGTCACGTCAGCAAGCACGGGGTACACGTTGGAAACACCCAAATCCGGAGGCTGACATGACACCCATTGTTCAACATACACCCGTGCTCTGTTCCACATCGTCCTCCTTGGATGAGCGGGTCTAAACAAGGAACGTCGCGGCCAGCACTTGGTGCTGTGTCGTTGTCGGGCGCTGCTGTGTGGCGCCTCTCCCCGGGACGCTTGCGTCCGGAGATTCTTACATTGTCTACTACTTTATCGCAGCTTGGGTTCACCCCAAGCTGGGCGGCGGCGTTTGCTGTCGTGCAACTGCCGGGGACTGTCCCTGGTCGTGTTTCTCATGTTCACCGCGGGCAGATCGACGTCTTGTGCGAGCAAGGCTCCCTACGTGTCTCCGTTCCTTCTACGTTTTGCGGGCCAGATGGGCCTGCGACCGGCGACTGGGTCGCCGTACAATCCGATGGTGGCCCCGATGGTCTAGGGGTGCTGCGGGCCATGGTGCCGCGTACTTCCGAGTTTCGTCGACGAACATCAGGCCGACAGTTCGCCAATCAAACGGTCGCAGCAAACATCGATACGGTGTTCATTGTGATGTCCGTGAACGGGGACTTGAGCCCGGCTCGTGTGGACCGCTATCTGGCCGCCGTTCACGCGAGTGGTGCCCATGCCGTTGTGGTGTACACCAAGGTCGACTTGTCGCCTGATGTGCGCCTGCCTGTTGTGACAGATGTTCCAATGGTCGCGGTGAGCGCTCTCACTGGACGTGGACTTGCAAACTTGATTCCTTGGCTGTCTCCCGGTTCTACCGTGGCGCTGGTCGGGTCGTCTGGGACCGGCAAGTCGACGCTAGCGAATGCGCTGGCTGGAGACGTGGTCATGGATACGGGTGGAATCCGTCGACACGATGACCGTGGCAAGCACACCACCACCGTCCGCGCGTTGATTCCGCTGCCAAGTGGCGCGTGCTTGGTCGATACCCCGGGTATGCGAGAGCTGGCCTTGGCGGTGGATGACGTGGATGTTGCGTCGGCGTTCTCAGACGTTGTGTCTGTTGCGCAGAACTGTCGCTTTCGAGACTGTCTTCATGGTGAGGAGCCGGGATGCGCCGTTCAGGAGGCGATTGCTGCCGGCGAGCTGTCCGAGCGTCGATTGTCCAGCTTGCGCAAGCTTCAACGCGAGCAAGCGTTTGCTCAGCGGCGTGAGAACGTGAAGCAAAAGCGCAGGTATGAGCGCACGCGACAGGCCGAGGTGCGTCGTGTGACTCCGCGCGGCTCGTCCAAGTACTAGCGGGCCTCTAGGTGGGTACCTCTCCGGTTTCGGGGAGGTACTCGTCCTACAGGTCGCGCTTTTTCCGCTTCGGTTCATCATCGCTTCCAGACGCGTCGTCGGTTGCTGATGCGTCGCCGCTCGATGAAGAGCTTGTGGCTGGGCCGAGGCGTCGGAGTCGCGAGAGCTCTCTGCGTGCGGCGGACTCGCGCTCTTCTTGCTGGGGGGACACTCCGACCTGGGCACGGGCCTCTTGTGCACGCTTCAGCGCGTCTTCAGCAGCCTTGAAAGGGTCTCGCACACGGGATGACCGGGTGGTGGTTGAGGTGGATGGCTCAGTCTTTGGCGCACCCCCTCTGGCGAGCCGGGCGGTCTCAAGGGCTTGGTTGGCTGCGCTAAATGGGTCGCTACGGTCGGGTGGGACGCGGGACGGGAGCTCTAGCGATACGCCTCGTGCTTGAGCGGCCATAGCAAGGGCCTTTTCAGCTGCGTCTAGCGGGTCGGGCCGCGAGGAGTACACCACTCGAGGGGCTGCGCTGATCTCCGTGGGGGCGTCTGGTGAGACCAGTTCGGGCTCCGGGGCTGGCTCTGGCTCTGGCTCTGGCTCCGGCTCTGGCTCCGACTGGGTCGACTTCGACGCAGCGACGGCTCCTCCGAGCTCTGCTTTCATCCGTGCCAACTCATCTTTGGCCTGTTCCAGACGCAGGGCGGCTGCCTCTTCGTCGTCAGAATCGTCGTCCGACAGGTCGTCGGCCTCGTGCGTTGCCTCGTCATTGTCTGCAGGCGCGAAGAGGTCTTCGTCCACGTCGATAGCGGCGGGGAGAAGTGTGTCGCCAGCCGCAGCGCTCTGACTTTGCTTGTTCGCCAATGTGGCTTCCAGGTCGGTGAGCATGCCTCCTGCAGCCTTCGACACTCGGTCGAGGGCTTGCGTGGCAAGAGCACTCGCAGCAGCGGCCGCAAGCTTGGCACTGGCGCTGTCGGATTCCGAGTCGTTGCTCACTATGGGCCTCTCTGTGACGGGTAGGGTTCGAGTCAGCGGCACGAAGTATTGCAGATGCTGAGCAACAACGCCCCCCCGACAGCGTGGGTTCAGACCCAGTCAGCCACACGTGTACGGCGGATGTGCCTGCTTTCGGCGGGTGTTCAGCGGTGATGCGCCTGCGTACTCGTGCCTAGCGGCGTCGGCGTGCCGCAAAGAACACGCTGCCGAAGAGCAGTGGAAGCCAGGGAAGTTGTGCCGGTCGACCGCTACAGCCACCACAGTCCGGGCTGCCTGTGTTGCCCCCGGTTGCGGGGTCGATGGGGTCGGGGTCCTCTCCGCCTACCAACACCTCGTCGAGGTCGCAGAAGCTGGTCCACGGGGCGTTGGTCTCGACGTCTTCGTCTGTGTCGCGTGCGGCGCAGGACTCGTCCTCGGACCAGTCGACCCAATCGCCTGCGCGTCCGATCTGGGTGGCGTAGGTGGAGAAGGGGTCGTAGCCACCACCGTCCCTGGCTTTGAAGACGACGGGCTCGACGCACTGGTCGTTGTTGAGCGCCTGTGTGACCTGCTCGTCTGTGTATTGGGCGATAATCTCGGCCATCGCTGGAGTGGTGCTGTTCCAGCAGCAGGTCTTGCTGTTCGCGTAGTCTAGCTCGGCGTAGACGTAGTCAGCGGTGACCCGGTAGTGCCGGTCGACGCGCTCGCGGGACCAGTCCCACTCGGAGTCCATGAGCGCATACAGGTCGTCAAAGGCTCGCTCTCGTCGCTGACGGTTAGCGCAAGATGCGGGGCGACGCTCCAAGTTGGTACGCGCGGTCTCGATGCGGTCCAAGAACACATCGCGCTGTTCCTGCGGGGTGAGGTCTCCAAGTATGGTGGCGAACTCGGCAGGACGCGCCTCGATAGCGGGCCAGTCGGTCGAGCCAATCCAGTCGCTGACATCCGAGTCCGGCACGTTGTTACGCCAGCGTCCGTCGCTGATTTCGGCGGTTCGCCAACGCTTGATGCCTCCACCGAACTCGCTGTACGATGTGCCGTCCGGTCCGGTGGATGCGTTGCCACTGTAGGGCGAGGTGAAGTAGCCCTTGCTGAAGCGTGCGTTGTACCAGCGGGGCTGGATACGGGGCATGGAACCGAAGATAATCTCTGCATCGAGGTTACCGCCGGGGAGTTCCTCGACTTCTTTGACGACCATCACGTGGCCGATGCCTTGGGCCTGCCAGCGGTGAAGCAACACATCGCCTTCCCGCAGCGCGGTGGGCTGTAGATTGAACAGGTTGTGGGCGTCTGCGATGTTGATGCTGCCGAAGTTGGGCAGCAGGCGAAGCAAGAACCAGCCAACGCGCTTGTTCAGGTGGAGCTCGTCAAAGTAGGCCCCAGCGTAGGCGTCTGCGCCCAAGAACTCGACGACGTCGTCGCGGGCGGATGTGATGGCGCGGGTCTCGAGGGACGTGTCGTCTGGCCAGGCGGCGTCGAGGGCAGAGCCGCTCAAGTGTCCGAAATCATCGGTGTAGTCGCTGTACGATGTTGCGAAGCGTGGGGTGCCCGACAGCCGTGCGCCGGTGCCGCTGACCAAGCCAAAGTGGCCGTAGTACACGGTCTGACCAATGGGGGGCGAATACGCTGACATGAAGAAGGGCAGCTCGTACCAAGCTGCAAAGCTGACCCGGAGGAACATGGCCATCTCGGCGCACTCTAGGCGCGGAGAGGGCAGGGTTCGTCCCCAAGGAGTGGTGACCTCGACCGTAGCGTGGCCGTCTTCTCCCGTGACTTCGGTCAGACTATCGACCCATAGGGCAAACTTGTCATCCCAGTCCAGGCCACTGTTCGCGCCCCAAGCAAGGCCAGCGTCGTTGTCTGTGGCGTCCCAAGAGCGGGAGACCGGCCAGACTTCGGTGTCGGACGCTAGGCCACTTGTGGTCGGTCCCACAGCTGTCAGACCGATGGAGCGGTAGACGTCGCGAACGGGCTCCAAGGTGTCTTTGCCAACGCCGAGGTCGTGTACGGGAAGGTCGTTGGAGAAGCTGTCTACAACGGACAAGTCCGGTACCGCAGTCTCGGGGACGCAGGCAGCGAGCAACAGAGCGGACAATGGCAGGAGAGTGCGCAACGAAACCTCACAGTGGCGTGGTGCAGGCCACGCGTGCGGGCTGGTAGTTCGAACCGTGGGTTCTGGCTACTCGTTCGCAGCCAACGGGTCTCGAGTTCCATGGATCAAAGCGCTATTTTCGGAGTGAAAGCGTCACCCGCTCTACGCAGTCCTAGGGCTGCTCGGCAGCGTCAACATCACCGGGGCGCAGCTCGGCGGTCAAGCCGTACAAGAAGCGCCGAACCACCTGGCCGCCAGCTTCGCGGAAGTGCTTGTGGCTTGGCTTGCGAAACAGCGCGGTCAGTTCGTGCTTCGACCTGTCTCTT
>OJHH01000383.1_pt1 | contig 14838 bp, 8 predicted proteins | sample 1594911 | NCBI WGS metagenome assembly OJHH01 (sample SAMN05416787, study PRJEB24817) | seawater metagenome | isolation source: Sea water | place: Canada:Atlantic | collected 2013-11
TCAATACCCTGCTCTGCCGCTAATTCAATAAAATTTTGCCCACCACCGCTACACCAAGCAACCGTTTTTATAATTTTGTTTGATGGAGGGGCAATATGAAGGCAAGTACGATTAAGCTGCGTATTAATACGTTGCTCTAAGGCTTGAGGCGTAATTGCTTGTGCAAAATCACCACGTACGGATACACTCAAATCGTTACCAGCTTCAAGTGGTTTAACATTGTCGATACCAAACAATTTAGCTAATTGCGCGTTATTACCCAACGTTGGATGGATATCCAGCGGCAAATGATAAGCAAATAAATTAATATCATGCTCTAACAAGGCTTTGATACGCTTATGTTTCATGCCACGAATAACATAGCTTTCATTTTTCCAAAAGAAACCGTGATGCACAACCAACGCATCAGCTTGTTGCACAATAGCTTGTTCAATTAACGCTTGTGTTGCTGTCACGCCAGTAATAACTTTTGCTATTTTTTCACGCCCTTGAATTTGTAAGCCATTTGGACAGAAGTCTTTGATCTGTTCTGGCTTTAATAAAGTGTTTAAATATTTTTCGAATTCATGAAGATGCATGGCTTAATTTTAACCTTTAATTACATGTTATTATTGAGTAATGCGACTATACGAGCATTACTTAGTCAATTTTCTTATTTTTCTTGATGAGTTCATCGTTGGTACTTTTACCGGTTCAAAACGTGGTCTTAACTGCCATTTCGCTTTAATAGGCGTTAAAGGTAACACGCGTTTTTTAGCAACGATGATATAAACAGAACCTAAGCTTGGAAAATAGCGATCTGCTAATTTACGCCAGTACTCACTGATCAATCCGGAGTTCATTTGCCCAGAAAGTGAAGAATGTAAAACCCGTCGATCGAGTTGGATTTCAAAGCCCATTAAATGTAACCAATCTTTCACTCGCATTGGTGAGAATAATCTTTCATTCCAAGGGGGTTGTTTACGCCTATAAGGTACAAACTTATTTACCCCCGCAAGACTAAAAGGATTAAAGCCGGTGATCACCAAATAACCATTTGGGATCAATACCCGGTTCGCTTCACGTACCACATGGTGTGGATCTAATGAAAACTCTAAGGCATGCGCCAACACGCAAACGTCGACACTGTGCTCTTGCAAGGGTAAGTCATCTATTTCAGCAACAATATCGCAATTTTCAAACTGATTACACAAGGTTAATTGATGTTTAATCAGGCTTTTACCACTATCAATACCACCACTTAACGCACCAATTTTCAGCATATGATAACCAAAAAACTTTGGCCACCACGGTGCTAAGGTTTGGTTTATATTAGCAACAATCAATTCACCATTAGGCAAATGTTGCCATGACTTAGGGTGCGATGGATGTCGAAAAGCAAGTGCAGGTTTCATTATTTTAAACATTAGAAAAAATGAGTATAATCATAGCTTCAGTATACTCAGGAGCCGCACATGCTGCAAAGTCAAAGCACCACTAAAATGAAAGTTTCCATGATAAAGGCCTTTTCAGACAATTATATTTGGGCCATTTCATCAAATTCAGGCGATAAACTCGCTTTAGTTGATCCAGGCGATGCTGATGTTTGTATCGAGTATATTGAACAACAAAACATGCAGCTATCAAAAATTTTGATCACTCATCACCACGCAGATCATGTTGGTGGCATTAATAAATTAGTTGCTTATTGCCAGAGTAAGCAATGGCCATTGACCGTGTATGGTCCAGAAAGTGAAAACATCCCACACTGTGATATCGCACTTAACGAAAGCCATAAAGTATATTTAGCTGATTTAGCGCTTGAGTTTACAATTTTCGATCTGCCTGGGCACACCAGTGGTCATATTGCCTATTTATCACAGGATAATTTATTCTGTGGCGACACTTTGTTTTCAGGAGGTTGTGGTCGCCTTTTTGAAGGAACGCCCAGCCAAATGTTAAGTTCGTTAGAAAAGCTGTCTGCCCTACCAGAGCGCACCCATGTTTATTGTGCACATGAATATACCCTAGCTAACTTAAATTTTGCACTGAGTGTTGAACCAAGTAATAGCGAATTAGTGCATTATTATAACCAGGTAATACAAAAGCGTGAAAAAGATATTGCCACGATTCCAAGCTCTATCATGCTAGAGAAAAAAATTAATCCATTTTTACGTTGTCATAAAGCAAGTTTAATGACAAGTGCCAGCGAATTTAGTGGTGATGAGGTGGATGATAAATTGAAAACCTTTAGCATTATTCGGGCATGGAAAGATAATTTCTAATGCTTTTTAGCGTGCAATTGTTGAATATGCTGACTAAATAAGTGACACTGACGGCAAGTAAATTAGAAAAGACACTGCATGAAGTACCTAACATTATCTATCGCAACCGCTCTATTGTTGTCCGGTTGCCAATCTATTTTAAATCAAACCGAGTCCAGTAACCTTGAAACTAATGCCGAAAATCAAGCATTAATCGATGTAGCTTCAGCAGCAGAAATCAATCAAGCCTTACTAATGGATGAAGCCATAGATGTTATTCACCCGATCGCGGATGGTAATATTGACCTTGGCAACAATGTTCAAGAAAGCTATTTATCTAATGATGTTTGGCAACGTATTAGAAGCAAACTTGAGCTTACCATACCTGAAAACCCGCGCGTTGCCAGCCAACGAGCTTGGTTCATTAAGCACCCAAGTTATTTAAATCGTGTTGCAAAACGTGCAGAGCCTTTTTTGTTTTATATCGTAGAAGCATTAGAAGCTAACGATATTCCGGTTGAAATTGCCTTGCTGCCCATTGTTGAAAGTGCATTTGATCCCTTTGCCTACTCCCACGGTAGAGCATCTGGTATGTGGCAATTTGTTCCAGGCACAGGCAAGCGCTTTGGTATGAAACAAAATTGGTGGTATGACGGACGACGTGATGTTGTCGCTTCTACCCAAGGTGCGATTAAATACCTAAAGTATTTACATAAATTTTTCGACGGTGATTGGATGCTTGCCCTAGCAGCCTATAACTCCGGTGAAGGTCGGGTACAGCGTGCTGTTAGAAATAACAAAAAGAAAAATCGCCCTACTGATTTTTGGTCATTAGACTTACCAAAAGAAACTCGCGCCTATGTCCCGAAATTATTAGCCTTAGCCGATATCGTCAAACGTAGTGATGAATTCAAAATAAAACTGCATAAAATTGATAATAGCGCGGTTATCAGTCAAGTCGATATTGGCTCGCAGCTCGATTTAGCAAAAGCAGCACAATTAGCACAGCTATCGTTAACTGAGTTACAACGCTTAAACCCTGGCTTCAACCGTTGGGCGACAGACCCTGATGGTCCGCATTACTTATTACTGCCCAATCATAAAGTCGCGCCATTTCAAGAAGGTCTAGCAAAATTAGCGAAAAAAGATCGCTTAGCTTGGCAACGCTACAAAATTAAAAATGGCGATAGTTTAGGAAAAATAGCGCAAAAATTTAATACCGAAATAGCATTAATTCAACAAGTTAATAATGTTAAAGGCAATCAAATTAGAGCGGGGAAATTTTTATTAATTCCAGTAGCAACAGCCTCTTTAGATAGCTATTTGTTATCGCAAGATCAACGTTTAGCGAAAACACAAAATAAAGTGCTTGCCGGTGAAAAGCGCATTCATATTGTTAAGTCCGGTGATACATTATGGGACATTAGCCGTGCCTATAAGGTGTCAACGCGCAGCATAGCAAAATGGAATGGTATGGCGCCAAGAGATACCATTAAGCCCGGACAAAAACTGGTTATTTGGCAGAAAGCAAACGTAAAAAAACTCGCTTCTAACAGTCAACGCCCCAGCGAACAAGCAATAATGCGCAATATTAATTATCGAGTTCGCAAAGGTGATTCTTTTGCCCGTATCGCTGATAAGTTTAATGTATCCATTACCGATATTGAGCGCTGGAATAGTCTTAACCGTAAAAAATATTTACAACCTGGACAAATGTTAAAACTGTCTGTCGATGTGACTAATAATATCTAATAAGTCATAATACTTCATCAGGTTACTACCAGTAATAATTAACAAGCGCTAATGCAATTAGCGCTTTTTTTATGAAAAATGTATACCGACAACGTCGTGTTCTATAGCCTTATAGTTCTGCAACACCTTGAGTTATAATACTTTTGCTTTGATTAACAATATCTATTAATACTTTTTGATCAAAGGCTTTAATTCTTGGCGTATGAATATGGCCAACAGGTAACGTAGGATTAAAGCTATCTCTTAACACGATACTTCTATAGCTAATTTCATTCGAAAGGTAACCACCACCAGAGCCTGCAACCGAAATTTGCTTAGTAATATCAGCGAGTGCTTGCGCGTTAAACTCGCCTCCCGATAGCGTTGATACTTTGCGGTTATCGTTAACAAGATAGTTACCCTCACCCTTTTTCATTGCGGTTATAGGCAAACTAAATTCGACGAATTCTGGCCCAAGTAATGTTGATGATTTTAACTTTGGTACTAACGGGTTAGTTTTTGTCGCACCGGTCAGGACATTAAGGTTATCCGGTGCCTTGGCGCTACGCCTTAACGCAGGATAGCGCTCCAAATCAAAATTTTCTCTGCCCATGCTAACCGTTAACACCATGTCAACCGATTGATCTTGAATATATGGGGTAAGTAGTTCTTCTATCATGCCTTGATCAAAGTCACGAAAACGTACCGGAACAATTAACACTTCAATTTCGGCAGTTTTACCATTAATACTAAGCACTAAATCATCTAAAGATAATGCAACAACGCCCGAAGGATTACTTTGATCTATATGGCGGTCGAGAAAGAACGGGTCAAAACCGGTCAGTAATATTTTTTTATCTGTTTTTTTGTCGAATACAATATCGGCTTGACCACGAGATTGTAATTCGAGTGTCCAAAGCAGCTTTTGTTGTTGGCTAGCCAGCAAGTTAACAAATGCCTTTGATGAGCGTAATGCTTTACTCATTTGTAAACGTGCCCAATATAATGGCCGGTCGTCATAATCATTCAGTTGATTAAAGGCTTGTTTTGCATCACGCCATAACCCTGAGCCATGCCGAGTAGTTAACTGTGTTAAAACCGTATAGTTGCTTGCTTTAGTTAACTGTTCAGTAAACGCATCTACTCGAGGCTTTAATCTTGCACTCACGTTGGGGATTGATTCAAGTGCCCTCTCAATACGCTGTTCTTCAATGGTTAATGCTGATAGCGGTTCGTTTTTCGCATGGGAAACGAAGCTCATGCTTAATGATAAGGCAGCTGCAAGGGTAGTGATTTTTTTATTTTTTAAAGACGTTAACATGATTGACTCTTTTCAAGGTACTTGTTGCAGTTATATGGATAAATGTAACTTTACCTAATGAATGGAAATAACTTTTAGCTATTGAACAGGTTCATTCAAACACAGATGTTTTATATTAATGTAATACGTTTTTTAAAACTAGCGCGATATATCGCACTTATAGTGGCTCTTGTCGCAATTGGGCCTTAATGTTGAAGTGCCATAACAGCCCACTAAGTTACCGTGCTGTTCCTGCATGATAAAAAACGTGCATAAAAGAAACACCTAACAAAATAAATTGGTCTGTTTTTTCATGATTTCTAGCGTCGACTTAGTGTAAGTAATAAAATATTCAGTAATAAATTCAACTATTAAATGTATATAATTAATTTAACTTACATTTAGAGTAAAAATACTATTGATTTTTTATCAAATGCTGTCAGAGTGTCTAGACAGTAATTTTGCTGAGCGATAACTTTCAAGAAAGCAAATTTCTTCGAAATAAGCGTCTATTACTGACAGGTAAATCACCTAAGGTAATAACCACACAATTTGTCATTTTTAAATATAAAGGGGTAGCACTTCAATGTGTTCGATTTTTTGTATATTAGATATTAAAACTGGTGCTGATGCACTACGTCCAAAAGCTTTAGAGTATTCTCGTCTTCTTCGTCATCGTGGCCCAGATTGGTCTGGTATTTACAATAATGACAATGCAATTTTAGTCCATGAACGCCTATCCATTGTCGACACTGAACATGGTGCTCAACCACTATATAACGCCGACAAGACGCTAGTTTTGGCGGTTAATGGCGAAATTTATAACCATAAAGCATTGGCTAGCCAATACGCCAGTGATTATGATTTTCAAACAGCGTCAGATTGCGAAATTATCATTCCGATGTATGAAGAATTTGGCAGTGACTTTGTTGATAAACTCCAAGGTATGTTTGCTTTTTGTTTATATAATGAGCGTGATAACAGTTACTTAATCGCTCGTGACCACATGGGAATTATCCCACTTTATACCGGTTATGATGATGAAGGTAATTTCTATGTTGCCTCAGAAATGAAAGCCCTAATGCCGATCTGTAAAACAGTAGCAGAGTTTCCTCCTGGACATGTACTCGACAGCCGCGTTGGCAAACTTGAAAAGTACTATCAGCGTAACTGGCAAAAATATTCAGCAATTAAAGATAACAACACAAGTAAAGAAAAATTACGCGAAGCACTTGAAGATTCAGTGAAAAGTCATTTAATGACTGACGTACCTTATGGTGTGCTACTTTCAGGTGGTTTAGATTCATCACTTATTTCAGCGATTACGCAAAAATTTGCCGCACGACGTATCGAAGCAAATGATTTGTCTGAAGCATGGTGGCCGAAAGTGCACTCTTTCGCTTGTGGTTTAGCTGGTTCACCTGACTTAGTTGCAGCGCAAACGGTTGCTGATAGCATAGGCACCATACATCACAGCGTTGTATTCACCGAGCAAGAAGGCATCGACGCGCTTAAAGAAGTAATCTACCACTTAGAGACTTACGATGTAACCACCATTCGCGCCTCAACACCTATGTACTTAATGGCGAGAAAAATCAAAGCGATGGGGATTAAAATGGTGCTTTCTGGTGAAGGCGCTGATGAAATATTTGGTGGCTATTTATACTTTCATAAAGCGCCAAATGCTCAAGAATTTCATGAAGAGTTATTACGCAAACTTGAACGTTTACATAAGTTTGATTGTCTTCGCGCTAACAAGTCAATGTCAGCTTGGGGTATCGAAGCACGAGTACCGTTTTTAGATAAAAACTTTATGGATGTAGCTATGCGTATTAATCCTGAAGATAAAATGTGTGGTAATGGTAAAATGGAAAAAGCCATTTTACGTGAATCATTTGAAGGCTACTTACCGAAAGAAATCTTATGGCGTCAAAAAGAGCAGTTCTCTGACGGTGTAGGTTATTCGTGGATCGATGGCTTAAAAACCTATGTAGAATCACAGGTCAGTGATCAACAACTTGCCAGTGCTAAATTTAAGTTCCCAGTGAATACACCTGACAGTAAAGAAGCTTATTTTTATCGATGTGTTTTTGAAGAAAAATTCCCATTAGCCTCTGCGGCTGATTGTGTTATCGGTGGAAAGTCTGTTGCCTGTAGCACGCAAGAAGCGTTAGCGTGGGATGAGAGCTTTCAAAATAATGCTGATCCTTCTGGACGAGCAGTACTGAGTGTTCATAACGAGAGTTATTAATAGCCATCAGAAGAACTTGCCAGTAAGATAAATAAAAACCGACAAATGTGTCGGTTTTTTTGTACAATTTTTACTAAATATTATACAGTTACTGATAATTTAATTTTGTACATATATACTTTATCAGATAAAAAATATGTATTCACCATTGTTAGTAGGACGCTCTCTTGTCAAACCGTGTAGAACCTGAAATTCCAAACATTACGCTAGATCGAGATCAAGTTAAAACAACTCGAGACCCTTCGACGCAAATACAAAAAAAAGTGGCAACTCAAGCAGGCGATAATCAAGCAAAACCCTCTCCTTTATTACGCTCACTTTTATTTCTCATGCCTTACGTTGCGCTAGCTGGCAGCGGCTGGTATTTTTATCAGCATCAGCAGAGCACCAGTCAAGCACTGACACAAAGTATCGAAAGAATTCAACAACTTGAAAATCAATTGTCAGCTACGGGTGAAGAAATAGGTGAATCAACAGTTGCGTTAAAAGTGAAGCTAGAAGCCATTAGCGAAAAAACCGAGTTATTACTAACTGAAATGGATAAGCTATGGGCTTCAGCATGGCGTAGAAATCAAACTGAAATTAAAGCGCTAAATGCTCAAAGCCAAAAACTAGTACAGCAACAAACTAAAAATACGGCCTCGGTGAATCAGCAAAGTAACGACATTAATGTTTTAGCTGATAAAGTAACCGCAACAGAGTTTTCAATTAACGCGGTCACTGAACAAATGATTGCAGCAAATACCTTAAAAGATGAGATAAAGAAGCTGTCAACTGCACTTAACACTCTTGATGCTGATGCTAAAAGTCGTGACAAGCAACAAATGTTTACCGCAACGAGTATTAACGAGTTTGATACCAGTTTACGCTTACTGATTGAGCGTATTGAACGTATTGAAGCTAAAATTTCTCAGCAACAAACGTCACCATCAAGTCCGTAAGCTTTAATTAAGTAAATCGTTAACAATCAAGATAGCTAAACTGTATTTGGTTTTGGTCTAGGTTTAGGTTTTGGTCTAGGTTTAGGTCTAGGTTTAGGTTTAGGTTTAGGTTTAGGTAAAATACCAACAAACTAAACAAAAAAGGTCATGCAACATAGCATGACCTTTTTTATCTCCTGCTCATCAGCAAGTATCAGAAATAATTTATTATCTTATGGTATCGGGTCAATCGCACAACATTACTTTAAGGTTTGAACTATGTCTTTAATTAATTTGGGCCCTTGATAAATAAAGCCTGTATACACTTGCACTAGTTTTGCACCAGCAGCTATCTTTTCTTGGGCATCAGCACCCGAAGATATACCGCCGACCCCAATAATAGGTAGTTTATTATCCAATGCTTTTGCAAGAAGCTTTATCACTTCAGTACTTTTATCTTTTACCGGTGCACCACTTAAACCGCCCTGTTCATTACCAAAAGGTAAATGAGCAACTTTATCTCGAGCTAAAGTTGTATTGGTGGCAATAACCCCATCAATATTATTGGCAATTAAGCACTCAGCAATTGAAGTAACTTCGTCAGCATTTAAATCTGGTGCAATTTTAACTGCAACAGGAATGTACTTACCAAATTTTTCAGCTAATGAGGTTTGTTCCGCTTTTAATGCCGATAATAATTCATTTAACGCCTCACCATATTGTAATGAACGTAAACCCGGGGTGTTAGGTGACGAAATGTTCACCGTAATATAACTCGCAAAATCATAGACCTTACGCATGCAGTGTATATAGTCATCTTTAGCATTCTCATCTGGCGTATCTTTATTTTTACCGATGTTAATACCTAAAACACCTTGGTATTTTGCTTTAATAACTTGATCAACGAGATAATCAACACCTTTATTGTTAAAGCCCATACGGTTAATGATGGCTTTCGCTTCGGGTAACCTGAAAATTCTAGGTTTATCATTGCCTGGTTGTGGTCTTGGCGTTACAGTGCCGATTTCAATAAAACCAAAGCCTAAGGCTTCAAAGGCCTTAATACACTCGCCATTTTTATCTAAACCGGCAGCTAGGCCAACAGGGTTAGGAAATTTAATTCCCATAACCTCAACCGGCTTATTCGGTACTGTTTGCTTATAAAGCATGTTAAGTGGTGTTGCACCGGTTGCTTTAAAGCCTTTAATCGACAACTCGTGAATTGCTTCTGGATCGAATTTAAAAAACACTTTACGAATAGCTGAGTAAAACATAATACCTCTTTAATTTATGACTAATTGCTAAGATATAAATTTCTCAGCATAAACTTGATGACAAAAAAACCCCCGCTCATGGCGGGGATCTTAACACTTAATTCACTGGGTCGCAGTGTAAACTTAATAACATTAGTTCTCGTAGCGCAACCGAGAACTTCGCAAACTCATGAGTTTGACCAATTCTAAAGTCAGCTAAAATATGTTGCCAACGTTCAAGTGGTTGAGCACTATCAACAAACCAAGTTTCTAACATCTCATCAACGTCGGTAGAACCTTTATTACCACGTAATATTACTGACGTTAATGAGCGCTGTTGCCAATCAAGCTCTTCTCGGAACGATGCCCTTGCTAGTGCTTGCCAGTGATTAGAAACAGGTTGTGAAGTTATTTGATCTAAGAACCAATGTAATTCCAACCTTGCCCCTAATTTGAAGTAAAGGTCTGTTGCAAGCTCAGTTGACACATCTTCAGATTTTGTAATTTCAGCTAAATCCATTACTGAGAATAAAGTACTAAGTAATGAGATTCTTAATGCCACTGCTTTAGGCGCACCCGCCTTAACTAAGTCATCTTCAACGCGTTTAATTTGCGCCGCTTCATCTTCAACCATATAGCTAGTAATATTGTTTGAAAGCTCAGCAAAAGTTGCATGGTAAAATTCAATTGACTGTGCAATATTTAACGACTTATTGCGATGACGCAAGAACCAACGCGTTGCACGACGTACCGTTCTGCGTAATTGAAATAACATTTCTGTTTGAATTGCAGTCGATATTTTATTATCTAAATCACTGATTTGTTTCCAAATATCTGATAATTCAAATACTGCACTTGCCATTGAATAACAGTTAGCAATTTCAAACGTTGTTGCACCCGTTTCTTCTCTCATGCGATTAACAAAATTAAAGCCCATATCATTACCAATGTTATTGGCTAATTTAGTGGCAATAATTTCAGCTTTTAGCGGATGATCTTGCATTTGTGCGCTGTAGTTATCTTGTAGCTGTTTTGGAAACGCTTCAATTAACAAACTTTGATGAAATTCATTATCAGTAATTTCAGGGCAAACAAGCTCTTCTTTTAAAACCATTTTGCTATAAGCAAGTAACACTGAAAGCTCTGGGCGCGTTAAACCTTTACCCAACGCTAGACGTTCAGCAATTTCTTCGTCACTTGGAATAAATTCTAATGCTCTGTCTAATTTGCCTGAGCGTTCTAATTCAGTAATAAATTGTGCTTGCTCTTTTAATGCACTACCACCACGTAATTCTGTGATTGAAAGTGAATGCGTTTGGCGGTAACAATCTTCAATAACAATATCACCAACTTCATCAGTCATATCATAAAGAATTTTATTACGTTGCTTAACAGTTAAGTCACCATTTTGTACTAAACCGTTTAGTAAAATTTTAATATTTACTTCATTATCAGAACAATCTACGCCACCCGCATTATCTACGAAATCAGCGTTGATTCGACCACCTTTGGCAGCAAATTCAATACGACCTAAATGTGTTAGGCCTAAATTACCACCTTCGCCAACGACTTTAGCTTGTAACTCTACACCATTAATGCGCAGTGAATCATTAGCACGATCCCCTACTTCTAGGTGAGACTCTTTAGAGCCTTTAACATAAGTACCTATGCCACCATTCCACAATAAATCAACCTTCATCTTCAATAGAGCTTGAATTAGGTCGTTAGGCGCCATCGTTTGTTTTTGCGTGCCTATCATTTTCTTAATTTGCGGCGTCAACTTAATTGACTTAGCAGAGCGATTGAATAAGCCACCACCTTCAGATACTAATGACATATCAAAATCTTCCCATGAACAGCCAGGAAGATTAAATAAACGTTCACGTTCGGCATATGTACTTGCCGCATCTGGCGTAGGATCTATAAAGATATGTAAATGGTTAAATGCCGCTTGTAAGCGAATGTGCTTTGATAACAACATACCATTACCAAAAACATCACCAGCCATGTCACCAATACCAACAACAGTAAAGTCGGTAGTTTGGCAATCAATGTCCATTTCACGGAAATGGCGTTTAACTGATTCCCAAGCGCCGCGAGCAGTAATACCCATGCCTTTATGGTCGTAACCTACGCTACCACCTGAGGCAAAAGCATCGCCCAACCAAAAATTGAATTCATCAGAAATGCTATTGGCGATATCAGAAAAAGTTGCTGTGCCTTTATCTGCGGCGACAACTAGGTACGGGTCATCTTCATCATGACGCACAACATTTACTGGCGGTACAATTTCACCAGCAACAATATTATCCGTAATATCTAATAAGCCACGTATAAAGGTGCGGTAACATTCTTTACCTGCTTCGAAAATTGCATTTCTATCGCCATTAGGCAACTGCTTACAAACAAAACCACCTTTAGCACCTACAGGTACAATAACGGTATTTTTCACTTGTTGTGCTTTAACGAGACCTAAGACTTCGGTACGGAAATCTTCACGGCGATCAGACCAACGTAAACCACCACGAGCAACTTTACCACCACGTAAATGAACACCTTCAACTTGTGGTGAATAAACAAATATTTCAAATTTAGGCAGCGGCAAAGGTACATCCGTAATTTGCGCTGGCAAAATCTTAAATGAAATATAAGATTTTTCACCTGTTTCTGGGTGTGGTTGAAAATAGTTTGTACGAATAGTTGCGTTGATCATCTCAACAAAGCGACGAATAATACGATCGTCATCCAAGTTAGCAACACTATCAAGTGAAGATTCAATACTGGTAAGTACTTTCTCTATTGCTTTGTCATTTAACTTTTTCCCAGGCGAGAAGCGTAAGTTAAATAACTTAATTAATAATTTAGCAATACTTGGGTAGCGTGCAAACGTATCTTCAATGTAGTTCTGGCTAAAAGTACCACCAATTTGGCGTTCATACTTAGCATAAGCACGTACTATCGATACTTCACGACCACCAAGCTCTGCACCTAAAATTAAACGGTTGAAGCCGTCATCTTCCAACTGTCCTGACCATACTTTTGCAAAAGCATCTTGAAATAAGCTTTGAACAATCTCTAAGTTAAACTTACCTTTACCAGTTAGTAACATCGAAAAGTCTAAAATCCAATATACTTCACCGTTTTCAGTTTTAACAGCATAAGGACTTTCACCAATAACACGCAAACCAAAGTTTTCCAACATAGGTAGAACATCTGATAGATGTAACGGTTCACCTGAGTGAAATAGCTTTAATTTTACAAAGCGGCTATCAGCATCTTCTTCTTGTGGCTGATAAAACAACATTTCTAATTGGTTATCTGCAGATAAAGCTTCAAATTTTTCAATATCTACAATGGCAGTACCTGGCAGTACTTCATCTTTGTAAGCTTGCGGAAAACTAGCGTATTTACGGCTTAATGCCTTGCCTTTCGCTTCACCTTTATGTGAATTTAAGGCGTCGGCCAGATTATCATCCCAACTGCGCGCTGCATGATTTAAGTTCTTTTCTATTTCTTTCACATTAATGTCTGCTTTTGTCGAGTTAACTCTAACGATATAGTGTGTACGTGCTTGTGCCGATTCTGAAAAGTAAGTGGTAAACTCTACTTCTTCTTCACTACCTAACGCTTCTTGTAATAACTTTTGAGTGTTAATACGTAATGCTGTGTTGTAGCGCTCACGTGGCACATAAACCATACAAGAATAAAAACGATCAAAAGCATCTCTGCGCATAAACAAGCCAGAATAATCTCGCTCTTGCATTTGAAAAATACCCATAACATTTTTCAAGAGTTCAGCCGGTGAACTTTGTAAAATTTCATCTCTTGGGTAAGTTTCAAGAATATTGATTAACGCTTTATAAGCATGCGTACCTTTCGCAAAACCTGAGTCATTACAAACACCAATAACTTTGGATTTGATTAATGGTAAATCTAGCGCACTATTGGTGTAATAAGCTGAACCAAACAAACCAACAAAACGTTCTTCACCAATCACATTACCTTTATCATCAAAACGCTTAACACCGATATAATCAAGATGCGCGGGACGATGAACACGTGATTTAGCGTTAGTTTTTGTCAATATAAGTAAATTGCTACCTAGCGCAATTTTTCGCGCTGATTCACTTAAACTAGAAATAAGACGTTCTTTGCTACCGTCATACTGATTCATTAAACCTAAACTCGATTCAACATCAGTTGACAAGGCCATATCGCCTTCCAAGGTTTTAATATGATAAGAGCGATAACCCAGTAAAGTAAAATTATCTGCTAGCATCCATTCCAAAAAGCTAATGCTATCTTGGTGTTCTTCTTTTGAACAAGGTAGCGATTTCGCTTGCTTAACTTCTTTAATAACACTACGTAGGCGTGCTTGCATTGGTTGCCAGTCATTAACTGTCACGGCAATATCACTTACCACTGAATGCAGCTCTTTGGTAATATTCGTGAGTACTTTCGCGTCATTTTGGCGATCAATTTCAATGAAGAAAACTGTTTCAACTGAAGTTGATTTGAATGATTGATCAGCTGCAGCAGATAGCTGTTTGATATTTTTACTACGATCACGAATAATTTTTATTGGAGAATTGAGCATTAAGTGTGGCGTAAGATTTAGTCGACTTAACGCAATGCGCACAGAATCAACTAAAAATGGCATGTCTCTTACTATTATTTCGATAATAGTATGGCTTGATTTCCAACCATTTTTAGATACCTGTGGATTAAATACTTTAATCACAGGTTTATCATCTTGATGATCGTTTAATGTGTTCCAAAGACTTAGTGTGGCACCGTACATGTCACTGTCATTTCTATGATCTAAATCTAAGGTTGAAATATTCTTATAAAGCAGCTCAGCAAATTGTTTCACAAGAGGAGCTGTTGCCGCAGGAACTTTTTGTTGTATTAACTGTGCTACGTTCGAAAGTATCACAGAGGGTAAACCGTCTACTAACGCCATGCCTTTTTCCTTTTTGGATAAAACGCTTGAAATGATTATTATCTTTTTTAGTCTTTTGCTTCTTTTTGTTAAGAATAGACTATGGGGGCGATCATATTAACTATCTTAAGGGATTGCGAGCACTATTTTAGATCTGTCTCTTATACACATCTCCGAGCCCACGAGACCTCTCTACAT
>OJHH01000386.1_pt1 | contig 14791 bp, 14 predicted proteins | sample 1594911 | NCBI WGS metagenome assembly OJHH01 (sample SAMN05416787, study PRJEB24817) | seawater metagenome | isolation source: Sea water | place: Canada:Atlantic | collected 2013-11
ATGCAAAGTTCGACCAAACGACACCCGTCGGATATCAAACTTAAGATCGGCGCAACTGCCTCTGGCAAAATTTGCGGCTTCAATTTCTATGGTGAATTTGACACCGGTGCCTACGCAAGTTGGGGGCCTACCGTCGCCAATCGCGTACCTGTTCATGCATCAGGGCCATACGAAATCCATGACTACCGCGCTGAATCGAAAGGCATTCATACCAACAACCCACCCGCAGGAGCATTCCGTGGGTTCGGTGTGCCGCAATCGGCAATTGCGCAAGAGTGTTTGTTTGATGTTCTGGCCCTAAAGTTAGATATGGATCCGCTTGAGTTTAGAATTCTGAATGCTTTGGAAAACGATGTTCCCACAGTTTGTGGGCAGGTTTTTTCGCAAGGCGTAGGTATTCAACAGTGCTTTGAGGCCTTGCGCCCTGCTTGGAAAAAAGAACGTCGCGATGTAGCCGAATTTAATGCAACCAGTAAGAACGTTAAGCGTGGGGTTGGCATTGCTGCTGGATGGTATGGGTGTGGCAATACGTCTTTGCCCAACCCATCTACGATTAAGTCTGGTGTTTTGACAGACGGTACGGTCGTCCTGCATCAAGGGGCGATGGATATCGGACAGGGCGCAAACACCGTCATTTCGCAGATATTTGCGACCGCACTTGGCGTGCCTATTAATTCTATTCGACGTATTGGTGCAGACACCGATGTAACGCCTGATGCAGGCAAAACCTCTGCGTCGCGCCAAACATATGTATCAGGCAATGCAGCACTGTTGTCGGGTGCGGCGTTGCGTCGGCAAATCCTTGAAAAGATGAACGTGGCAAGCGATGCGGATCTTAAAATCGGTGCGGGAACAATTATTGCTACCGACTCTCTAGGCACGCATGAATACCCCTTGGATGGGCTGTCAACGGATGACGAAGGGTTCGTTTTTCGAGCTGAAGAAACGTATGACCCACCCACGAAGCCCTTAGATGAAAATGGCCAAGGAGTGCCTTATGCGCAATTTGGATATGCCGCCCATTTGGTTGTTGTCGAAGTCGACACCGCATACGGAACGGTAATCCCAACCAAGTTTGTCGCCGCTCATGATGTTGGAAAAGCGATCAACCCAATGTTGGTCGAAGGCCAAGTTCACGGTGGTATCGCGCAGGGTTTAGGCATGGCATTGATGGAAGAATACATCCCCGGCCGAACTGAAAATCTGCACGATTATTTGATACCAACGATTGGTGACATTCCACCTATCGAGACGATCATCATCGAGGACCCCGATGCACATGGACCCTACGGTGCAAAAGGGCTTGGTGAACATGTTCTCATTCCGACAGCACCGGCCATTCTGAATGCCATCTATGATGCCGTTGGCGTGCGCATCACGAAAGTTCCTGCCACGCCTGCGCGGGTTCGGGCTGCCATAAAGGCCAAATTAAATGACTAATATCAAACCAGTGAAAATTCGCTGCGATGCTTGCCCCGTAAATTGTTTTATTGCGGACGGTAAATCAGGGGCATGTGACAGGTACGCCAATCAGGATGGCAACCTCATCCGGGTTGATCCGCTGACCATCATCGAAAGCACAAAGCAAAAGCTGGTGCCTTTCATGAAACACGGCTCGCCTGAAGATTGGGACGGTAATATCGTCAAAGGGGATCGCCCATTTGTGACTGCTGTTGGGGCCGGAACGACCTACCCCGACTATAAACCCGCCCCGTTCATTGTCAGTCAGGACGTGGATGGTGTGGACATGGTCACAGTCGTGACCGAAGGGATTTTCTCCTACTGCGGTGTGAAAATCAAAATCGACACAGACCGCCATCTTGGTCATGAACGCGATGTTGTTTGCGTGGACGGAGAGTCGATTGGCCACGTGATGACCACGGAATACGGTTCCAAAATGCTATCTTTGGGTGGGGTAGAACATCTTACTGGCGGATCAAAAAAGGAAGGCCGCGTGACTTGCGACGCGCTTTTACGATTGTGCAACCGCGAGGCTGTTACACTGACCATCGGAGGGGCGGATCACACAACAGACGTTGTCGTGCAGGCTGGAAAAGCGCCGATTATTAACGGTGAAGAAGAAAAGCTGATGCGCGTCGGTTGTGGCTCGGCCACGATTGGTATGTTTGCCAAGCAATGGCTCAATCATGTGGATGATGTTGTCGTTGTTGACGATCATATCACAGGCGTCTTGTCGGAACATCAGGCTGGAAAAGAGCTGGATGTACCACCAACTGGCATCAAGATTATTGGCCGACGCTCGACCCCTGGTCGGTACTTCCAAGTCGCGGAATCTGGAACCGGTTGGGGTGGGACGAATTTGGATGACCCGCTGAAAATTCTGGGGCCCTTCAATCCGAAGATTGCAACCGAAGGCATGAGGCTTTTGATGGTCTCAACAACAGGTGAGCAATCGGGATATTTTGAACTTGATGCGGATTTGGTGCCTCAGCCCGCCAACATGCCAGAGGCATTGCGCGCTACAACAGAATTAATCGCTGAAAACTGCGAACCTTCAGTATGTTCGGTTTTGTTCATGGGCGGCGCTGGTGGTAGCCTTAGAGCAGGGGTAACCGAAAACCCAGTTCGACTTACGCGATCGGTAAAAGAGTCTTTGACGCACGTTTCCTGCGGTGGCGCGGATGCTTATGTTTGGCCCGGCGGTGGTATCACTGTCATGGTGGATGTTTTGGACATGCCAACGGGTTCATTTGGGTACGTTCCGACACCCGCGCTGGTCGCCCCAATTGAGTTCACTCTGAGGGTGAGCGATTACAGCACATTGGGCGGTCACATGGATGAGATCAGGCCAGTTGAAGGTATCAAGTCGGATAGCCTGAGACGGGTAAAACAGAACATCCAAGGGCATGACCCGATGTCCCGCGCCAATTATCGCTGGCCCAATGGCGACAAATCCTAATGGGGCCATACGCAGACATTCTTCCGTGCGGTAAGCGCCTGCATTTGCAGCATGGTCCAATCGATCTGATTATCGGTGCGGATGGTGACAGGACGGCTGCTTTCGAAGCGGCTAAAGATCGGTTTGCCACGGTCCTCAAAGAACTTGTGTCTGAGCTACCTGAACTTAGATTGCCGCTTCGTGTCGATGTCCCGATGCCCTTTGGCCATGTCGCACAACGCATGGATCAAGCAGTAAGGCCCTTCGCACAGGGTGCATTCGTCACGCGAATGGCCGCTGTTGCGGGCAGCGTTGCGGATACAATTCTAGAAGCAATGAGCGCGGTGTCTCTGTCTCGCGCTTACGTCAATAATGGCGGTGATATTGCGCTGCATTTGTCTGAGGGTCAGTCGTTTACTCTTGCGATGGCAGGGCACGATTTTTGTGACCTTGGGCGTATAACAATCCACCACGGCGACCCGATCAGGGGTATCGCGACCAGCGGTCGTCACGGGCGCAGTTTTAGCCTTGGTATTGCGGACAGCGTCACAGTGCTTGCGGCCAACGCAGCCAGTGCGGATGTCGCCGCAACCTTGATAGCCAATTCCGTAGACCTCCCCGGGCACGCCGCAATCAGCCGCCGACCTGCATCTGATTTGGACGATACAAGCGACCTTGGCGATCTACCTGTTGTCGTTGGGTGCGGGCCACTTTCTTTACACGACAAGACAAATGCCTTGTCTCATGGTCGCGCATTAACGGACGCATATATCCAACGCAATCTTATATCAGGTGCGGCCCTATTCCTTCAGGGGCACTCTGACACAACCTGCCCAGCGCAACTTAAAATAGCTCAAAGGACTCCAAACTATGCCTGACGTCATTGTACGTAAAATGATCTACTCCATCGAAGAGATTTTTCACGAGGGCGGCCCGAAGCCTGAGAAATCCCTGCGCAGAGCCGCTGCTTTGGCAATCATCGAAAACCCATTTGCGGGACGGTATGAGCCTGAAATTCAAGGTTTTATGGAAAGCCTAAAACCACTTGGTCTAAGCATGGCGCAGCGTTTGCTGGATATGCTTGGCGGTGCTGATCAAATCGAAGGTTACGGCAAAGGTGCGATGATTGGTGAGGGCGGTGAGCTGGAACACGGCGCACTGTGGCATGCACCGGGTGGTTACGCGATGCGCCAGTTGTTGGCAGATTCAAACGCAATCGTACCGTCGACCAAAAAGGTAACCGGAGTTGGCGGGCGTTTGGATGTTCCGATCACGCATATCAACGCCTCATATGTACGCAGTCACTTTGACTCGATGGAAGTAGGTAGCAACGATACTCCGCGCGCCAATGAGATGGTCCTTGCGCTAGTGATGAGCACGGGTGCGCGCATCCACAACAGAGCTGGCGGCCTCAACGTCGCGGATATCATTGGAAAGGATGGCTTAAGATGAGCGCCAAGATCAGAAAAATCGCTGTAAACGTTGAAGAGACCCACCGCGAAATTGGGCGCGAGATTTCGCCAGCCACTCGCAAGGCCGTTGCTGTTGCCGTTATCGAAAACCCGTTTGCGGGCATATATCAAGAAGACCTAACAGCCCTCATGGACATCGGCGCTGAGCTGGGTGCGCTTTTGGGTGACAAATGCGTACAAGCCTTGGGGATTACACCCGCTCAGGCCGAGAGCTATGGGAAATCTGCGATGGTTGGCGAAAACGGTGAATTGGAACACGCAGCAGCGATCCTGCACCCAAAGCTTGGCGCGCCGCTGCGCATTGCAGTGGGGGAGGGCGCAGCTCTTGTTGCATCATCCAAGAAAATGGGCAGCCCAGGGCAAGTGCTTGATGTACCTTTGGGTCACAAAAACGCGGCGTATGTCCGAAGCCACTTTGATGGCATTGAAGTACGTCTAAATGATGCCCCGCGTGCAAATGAAATTATGGTCGCTGTCGCTGTCACAGACAGTGGTCGACCATTGCCGCGCGTTGGCGGATTGGTCCACGAGGACGTCGAAGGCAATGATGGTCTGAGATAAAGTAAGCCGTTGTTGTGAAATATGGGAGAACATAATAAAAGACGTTATGAACCTAGTTGCGCATAAAGAGACCGAGCTCGAATACGTTTTGGAGGACCAAGTTGGATACTTGCTCCGCCTTGCTAGCCAACGGCATTCCGTAATATTCCAAAAACATGCGGTTGCAGGTATGACGCCTACGCAGTTTACGACCCTAATTCGCGTTGCTGAAATGGGGGAAGTTTCCCAAAATCACTTAGGGCGACTTGCTGCTATGGATGTCGCGACCATCAAGGGCGTGGTTGATCGTTTGCGGGCGAAGGATCTTATCACATCGCGGCCGGATAAAGTTGATAAGCGACGGACGGTCATCTCTTTGACGGAAAATGGCAATGTCCTTGTGTCGGATTTAAGATCAACCGGTCTGATCATTACACGTGAAACACTTGCTCCTCTAACGCCTAAAGAGCGGGTAACTTTGGCGACTTTGCTGGGCAAAATTTCATAGCGATTTCGGTAGAGCAGGGGAAGCATTCCCTAAGCTCAAACGTGACCGGGAAAACGAAATCGGCGTGCGAAGACCTGGTACACCTTCTGGTGCAATCTGCATCGCACGATGCTTTATCTGAGGGTCAGAAAGCGCCTCTTCAACAGTATTGATTGGGCCCGCAGGCACTACAGCGATCTCTAATGCAGTGAGTATATCTTGCTTAGTCCACGCTTCGAAAGCGACCGATAAAACCTTGGTCAAAGCATCTCGATTTTCGACGCGTTTGGGGTTGGAACTGAAGTCTGGATTGTCTGATATTTCTGACAACTTGAGTGTTTGGCACAATGCCTGAAACTGCCGATCGTTGCCACATGCGACTATTATGCGCCCGTCAGAAACCGCAAATGTTTGATACGGAACGATATTTGGATGAGCATTGCCTAATCGGGCGGGGGATTTTCCCGATGCAAGAAAGTTCATCGCTTGATTAGCCAAGACTCCAGTCATGCAATCTAGCAATGAAATATCGACTTGTTGGCCAATGCCCGTTTTGGCCCGATCCGCCAAAGCAGCTTGAATGCCAATCACACCGTAAAGGCCCGAAAAGATATCGGCAAAAGCGACGCCAATTTTCTGAGGCTCGCCATTTGGGTCACCAGTCAGATCCATTATGCCAGACATACCCTGTATAAGAAAATCATAGCCAGCCCGATGAGAGTAGGGGCCGTCTTGGCCAAAACCTGTGACGGAGCAATAAATCAAACGTGGGTTCAGCTCATGCAATGTCTCAAAGTCTAGGCCAAACTTACGCAAGCCACCTACCTTGAAGTTCTCAATTAGAATATCCGCATCTGCGATCAGCTCGCGCAATTCGCCGAGCTGAACTTCGTTCTTAAAGTCGACAACACGACTGGTTTTTCCACGATTGGTACAGTTGAAATATGCTGCGGATCGATCGCCTTCATGGTCAACAAATGGGGGGCCCCACTTACGGGTGTCATCGCCCTCAGGGCTTTCGATCTTGATGACGTCAGCACCTAGGTCAGACAGGGTTTGGCCGATCCAAGGGCCTGCAAGAATCCTAGCAAGTTCGATAACTTTCAGGCCCGCAAGTGGTGCGCTCACAAAATATGCTCAGGCAAACGATCAGCTGGCGGCGTGTTGCGCGAGCGTCCAGAGCAAACTTTGCCGTCGATGATTGTCATACCAACACCCGGCAGATTCCCCAGCTGAACAGATTCAAGCATTGTTTTTCCTGGTGCATGTTGCGCTTGGTCCAACAGTACAAAATCAGCACATTTCCCGACCTCGATCAGTCCAGTGTCAAGTTCACGCTGCCTTGCCGTGTTGCCGTTACCAAAGCAGAAAGCCTGCTCGGCTGGAACATTGCCAAAGGCAGACAACATCGCAACCATTCTCAAAATACCCAACGGTTGAACACCAGAGCCTGCCGGTCCGTCAGTTCCCAAAATAACTTGATCTAATTTACCCAGCTCGCGTGCCGTATTGAGCGCCAAAACCGCAGAGCGTTCGTTCCCATTGTGAACAATCTCGAAGGCTGAAGAGCAACTTTCGCATAGGCAAATGATCTGGTCATCTGGTAACGCAGAATGACCACCGTTGATGTGCCCAATAACGTCTGTGCCCGTTTCGATCACCATGTCAGCGTCGATAAGCCCTGATCCGGGGATCGACGGACCACCTGTGTGAATTGTACTTTGCAGGCCATATTTGCGCGCCCAACTCACCATTTGCTGCGCTGTTTTGCCATCTTTGACAGTGCCCAACCCAACTTCGCCCAGCAGCTTTACGCCAGCATCAGCCAAATCTTTGAAATCTTCTTCAACCATTCCATGTTCGATCACAGGAGCACCTGCATGCACCTTAACGCCAGACGGGCGGAAATTCTCGTACCACCGCTGGGACGCAATCGCCATGGCCTTAAGGCCAATGATATCCTTAGGTCGTCCTGGCATGTGTACTTCACCAGCTGAAATTAATGTCGTCACACCACCGTGCAACGTACTGTCGATCCAGTTGAGTTGTTGTTGACGCGGCGTGTAATCACCAACAACCGGATGGATGTGACTGTCGATCAAACCCGGTGCAAGGGTCACGCCGTGGGCATCAACAACAGTCGTGGCGCCCTCGCAGTCGAGGTCTTTTTCGTACCCCCATTCAGAAATTTTGCCATCCAGCGCGATGAGGCAATCCCCATCAAAAATTGGTTCTTCAAGTTTACCAGAAAGAATCTGTCCGATATTTTTAATGACTAGCTTTTGCAAAATATGTTCTCCACAGGGCGGTGTGTTTCATTCGTATACAAATATTATTTTTTTGTCCCGTCAAGTATTTTCTTGGCGGCGGATGGCACCGAACAACACGTATTGACATGCCGATATAAACCCTATTATTCATTCGTACGCAAATGAAATTGGCTTGAGTATGACATACGTAGTAACGGACGCCTGCATAAACTGTAAATATCAGGACTGCATAGAAGTATGCCCGGTAGATTGCTTCTATGAGGGAGAGAACATGGTCGTGATCAATACGGAGGAATGTATCGATTGCGCAGTTTGTGAACCCGAGTGTCCTGTTGATGCCATTGTTCCCGACACTAATCCCGGCGCAGAAACGTGGATCGCTTTAAATCAAAAGTATGCTGAAGTTTGGCCAAACATCGTCGAAAAAGGCACGCCGCCAAGCGATGCGGATGATTGGGCGGACACACCAGATAAGTTATCGCTGCTCTCTGAAAACCCTGCCGTCAGTTAAAAAAAGGACATCTTATGAATCTCATTACGGATATACCAAACACTGATTTTCCGGTTCCAGCCGGTGTTTTTGCACAGGTGGTTACGTCGGTTGAACACTTCACAGATCGGCTTTTTAAGTTCCGTATTACGCGGCCTGACAGTTTTCGCTTCCGTTCAGGTGAGTTCGTAATGATCGGCCTGCCGAACGCTGAAAAGCCAGTGTTTCGCGCCTATTCTATCGCATCCCCAAGTTGGGACGATGAGATCGAATTCTACTCGATCAAGGTAGAAGACGGACCGCTGACGGAACATCTCCAAAAGATCAAAGTGGGCGATACTGTCCTCATGCGAAAAAAGCCGACGGGTACGCTTGTTAACGACGCTCTGCTGCCGGGAAAACGCCTTTGGATGTTTTCAACAGGCACTGGTATCGCACCGTTTGCCAGCCTGATCCGCGATCCAGATACCTATGAAAAATTTGATGAGGTTATTCTCACACACACCTGCCGCGATGTCGCAGAGCTGACATATGGCCAGCAGCTAGTCGCCGCAGTAAAAGACGACCCCCTGTGTGGGGAGTTCGCCCAAGGCCTGCGTCTTTACAGCACGACGACCCGTGAAGATTATCCGTTTCAAGGACGGATCACAGATCTAATGGCCTCGGGAAAAGTATTCACTGATTTGGGGGTCCCACCGATCTCAGCAGAGATTGATCGCGGTATGATATGTGGCTCGATGGCCATGCTACATGACACCAAAGCAGCTCTGATAGGCTTCGGTCTTGTTGAGGGTTCAAATAACCGGCCAGACACATTTGTTGTCGAACGTGCCTTTGTTGATTGAGGAACAAAAATGTCCAAAGCCCTAAGCCCACAAAGTCGCCCTGAACTCTCCTCTTTCAATTGGGAAGACCCGTTTCTTATCGAAACACAGTTGGAAGACGAAGAACGCATGATCCGAGATAGTGCTCATGCCTATGCCCAAGAAAAGCTGCAACCACGGGTAACCGATGCCTATGCCAACGAGCAAACCGATCCAGATATTTTTGCTGAGATGGGCGAAATGGGCTTACTCGGCACGACTATTCCAGAAGAATATGGTGGGCTAGGGTCCAATTATGTGAGCTACGGTCTTGTTGCCCGCGAAGTCGAACGCGTGGATAGCGGTTATCGCTCCATGATGTCTGTGCAGTCCAGTTTGGTTATGTATCCAATATACGCCTACGGCACCGAAGCGCAGCGCAAGAAATATTTGCCGGGCCTCGCTGCAGGGACTTCAATTGGGTGTTTCGGTTTGACGGAACCCGACGCAGGGTCTGACCCCGGCGGCATGAAAACGACGGCCAAAAAGGTCGACGGGGGGTATGTGTTGAACGGTGCAAAAATGTGGATTTCAAACGCGCCGATTGCAGACGTTTTTGTTGTGTGGGCAAAGTCAGAAGAGCACGATGGTAAGATCAAAGGTTTTGTACTCGAAAAGGGTATGAAGGGGCTCTCCGCGCCAAAAATCAGCGGAAAGCTCAGCTTGCGCGCCTCCATTACTGGCGAAATTGTCATGGAGAACGTTGAGGTTGGCGATGACGCTCTTTTGCCAAATGTGTCTGGCCTCAAAGGGCCGTTTGGCTGCTTGAATCGGGCACGTTTTGGGATTGCGTGGGGTGTAATGGGAGCGGCAGAGGCATGTTGGTTCGGTTCGCGTCAATACGGCCTTGATCGCAAACAATTTGGAAAGCCATTGGCACAAACGCAGCTTTTCCAACTTAAGCTCGCCAATATGCAAACCGAAATTGCACTAGGTCTCCAAGCCGCTCTGAGGGTTGGTCGTTTGATGGATGAAGCAGCCGCTGCGCCAGAAATGATATCGATGATCAAACGCAATAACTGCGGTAAAGCGTTGGAAATCGCGCGCCATGCCCGTGATATGCATGGCGGAAATGGCATTAGCCAAGAATTCCACGTCATGCGCCACATGGTCAACCTCGAGACAGTGAACACTTACGAGGGCACGCACGATGTTCACGCGCTGATCTTAGGCAGGGCTCAAACTAATTTGCAGGCGTTTGGATAATTGTGGATTCACTGAAAAGTTCAACCCTATCAACGGCGAATGGGTGTTCAGTCGGTATGAAAACGGCGTAGGTCCAGTATCACACACCCAAATATTTGCTCAACTTTCGAGGATCTTCCCGCAGCGCCGCAGCAGTTGTTGTTTCGACGTCTTTGCCATTTTCGATGAAGGTAACGCGATCTGCAATTGAAAGAACTGCGTCCACGCGCTGTTCAACCAATATTATAGCGATGCCTTCTTCTTTCATTTTCACAATCACCTGCCGAATTTGTTCGATCATTGACGGCTGCAGGCCCTCGGTTGGTTCGTCCAACAATAGTACCTTCGGCCTTACGCAAAGTGCGCGTGCTGTGGCCAGCATTTGTTGTTCGCCACCGGACAATGTTCCCGCCTGTTGGGTAAGCCTGTCACGCAATCGAGGAAAAATATCCAAAACCCATTCTCGGGTATCTGCGCCCTGTTTACGTGTCATCAGCCCGATCTCGATGTTTTCATCGACAGTGAGTTCTGAAAACAACCGACGACCCTGAGGAATGTAGCCGATGCCCCGTCTTGGCACCAAATGTGCAGGCAATACACTCAGGTTTTCACCTTCCAACGAAACACTGCCCTCTGACACGGGTAGCAGCCCCATGATGGACTTCATGATTGTTGTTTTGCCGGCTCCGTTACGACCCAACAGGCACAATATCTCAGAAGGGTGTGCTTTCAGCGAGACGCCATAAAGCGCTTTGACGGGCCCGTAGGCCACGTGGATATCTTTAACTTCAAGCATCGACATTTGTTCCGAGATAGGCCGATTGAACGGCAGCATTTTTATGAATTTCTTCGGGGCTGCCCTCGGCAAGAACCATGCCGTGGTCCAACACAGTTATGAAATCGGCCGTCGCCATGACGACCTTCATATTATGTTCGATCAGCAAAATTGTGGTTTCACCCGCAAGGGAACGAATGAGCGCAACAAATTCATCAACCTCAGTCTCAGCAAGGCCCTGTGTCGGCTCATCGAGTATGAACAGTTTGGGGTCCTGTGCCAGTCCCATAGCGATCTCAAGAATACGCTGGTGGCCATAACTTAGATCACCAGCAATTTGATCGGCTCTGTCTGAAATACCAACGCGTTCCAGAACCGAATTAACTTTGGCTTTCAACAGGCTCGGCCGGTCCGCAAGCGTGCGTCCAGCGGCCAATTCAACATTTTCATAGACACTGAGCCCACGAAATACAGACGTGATTTGAAATGTATAAGCAAGACCAAGCTGGATGCGACTGTGTGCGGGTAAGTGACTAATGTCCTCACCCTCAAAGAAAACACGTCCTCTTGTCGCCGCTGTGCGTCCGCTCACCATGCCAACAAATGTTGATTTCCCAGCACCATTGGGGCCAATTAATGCCGTAACCTTGCCCCTTGCCAGCTTGAAATCAATGTCGGTGTTTGCCTTTAGACCACCGTAGATTTTCGTCAAACCTTTGGTTTCTAGTATGTTCATGGCATCCATGGGAATACCCTCGCTTTCAAAGTTCCAGCGATGCCCTTTGGTGCAAAAACTGTGAGAAGTACAAGAACAACACCGGCAATAAGCATGTAGGCATTTGTATAACCACTTGAGATATCAATGAGGTAGAACATGAACAGCACGCCAATAAATGGCCCTATTGTTGTTCCCGCACCACCAAGAAGCACCCAAAGCAATGGGAAAATAGAATACTGAACAGTCGAGAACGTTGCCCCGACATAACCAAACAGCAACGCATAAGAAACACCGGCCAAGCCTGAAACAGCCCCAGAGATGACCAAGGCATACAGCTTGTACCTTCCAGCATCATATCCAAGCATCCGCGCGCGTTCTTCATTTTCACGGATTGCGACAAGCCGTTTCCCAAATGGCGTTTGAACCAGTTTTGCCAACGCGATGAAACAGACTGCAAACAGGGTGAAGGCTGTGAAATATCGACCAGTTTCGGTTGTGACATCTAGGCCAAACAAGGAACGCTCGGCTTGCTGTAGAATAAAACCTTCATCGCCTCGCGTATATTTTCCAAAGTAAAGCACAACAAGATATGCGGTCTGCGCGAACATCAGTGTGACAATCATAAACGCCACACCAGCGGTCCGCAGCGCCAATAGCCCGACGACAAGCGCAAGAAGTGCGGCGGATAGTACACCGACGACAAACGCCGCTGGCACCGGAAATCCACCAAACTTTATAGCAAGACCAAAGCCATACATACCCGCCGCAAAGAACATCGCGTGGCCAAGGCTTAGTAGCCCCGTGTATCCGAATAACAAATTGAAACCCATCGCGTAGATGGCCATGACCATAACGCGCGACAGCACACCAACATGGTAGGTCGGCAAAATGAAGAACAAGATGACAAGCCCTGCCAACACGCCAAAATGGAGCAAGTTCGATTTATTAAAGGATGTCATGGCGCTGTCTTCCCCAAGAGCCCTTGTGGGCGGAATACCAACACCATAGCGACGAGGAAAGTCGCGATGATTTTAGCAAGTGTCGGTGAAAAGAAGACGGAAATTATGCCGTCACTCATGCCGATAAGAAGCGCGGCGATAACGGTTCCCGGTAAGCTCCCGAGCCCGCCAATAATCACAACAATGAATGCCAAAAGTAGTGGGTCATGACCCATCAAATAATGTGCCTGTTGGATGGGCACGACAAGGACAGCACCAAGCGCGGCCAAGCCAGCGCCAAGGCCGAACACCCAAGAATATACTTGGCCCACCGGAACGCCAAATGCCTGAGCCGTTTCACTGTCTTGCTGTGTGGCGCGCATAATCAGGCCGATTTTTGTACGGGTCAAGAAAACCCAAAGTGCGATCAAGACGACAACGGCTGCACCAATTACAAAGAGTTTGTAGCTTGTTGTGCTCAGCCCCCACGGCCAAGTCATCGCAAAGCCATTCTCGCCAAACTCAAACCACGGTAAAGAAAGCCGGTGATTGAAGGGCGCCTCAACTGGGCGCGCTTCGGGGCCAAACGTCATCAGCGTTGTTTGTTGGATTATGTAGAGCATCCCGATTGTCGCAACGATCGTGCGATCAGGATCATAATTGATCCTCTTTAGGATAACGCGGTCAGCGAATGCTGCCAGACAACCAACCAGCAACGGCGCAACGATAAGCGCGACGCCGAAGCCAAGAGCGGGATGACCGCCAAGCAACGTAGTTATGTACCAAGCAAGAACCGCGCCAAGCATGAAAAACTCACCGTGTGCTACGTTCACAACACGCATCACACCGAAAACGATGCTCAGACCCATTGCAGTAAGCACGAGTATTGCAGAGATGACCGCCCCCTCAAGGGAGGCGAGCATCAGGTGGGGTCCAAATTCCATGTCTGGTGTTCCTACTTTACGGTAAACTTAGAACGACTGTGTGGTGTAGTCGACTTCGTCTTCGTACAGGCCATCTTCGATGGTGGCTGTGTGCTCTAATACCAACTTGCCGTCAGTCACTTTGGAAATATATTGTTGTCCAAAAGTCTGGTGGGTTTTGCCGTTAAAGCGTTTAGCCCCCTGTGGATGATCTTCTGACTCTGGCATGTCAGTCATAGCCTCAACTGCTTCAATGAGTTTGCTGCGATCTTGCGGCCCTTGATAGTCGGCACTCTCCATACCAGCTTTGATGATATTCAATGTTTCCCAGCATCCAAACATGTGGGCGAACGTTGAAACATCCGCCGGATCATCAAGCGATGCACCTCTTTCATCTACACCAACAGCGGCACGATATGTCTTGTCGAACTCTGTCTGGTTTGCCTGCGCATGTCGCGGCATGCCTTCCCAAAAATAGGTTCCTTCAAGGAATTCAAGACCGGAGCTGTTGATATCCACGGCTTCAAGACTGTCGATGAAGCCAAATATTTCTGGACGACTTGGCCCAAAAAATTCACCCAATTCTTTGACGAATGTAAGGACCGCTGGCCCGACCATAACGTGATAAATAACGTCCGTTTCGCGTGGGATGTTCGGGAAATAGCGTGTGAATGTTGTCTCGGTCGGTGGGACAGCAATCTTTGCGATAACTTCGCCGCCCTGAGCCTCAATAGCTTTGGTGAAAAAGTCGCGATGATCATGACCAAAGGCAAAGTCGGGATAGATCATTGTGACCTTCTTGCCCAAGTTGTTGGCAACGAAAGGTGCCATAGCCTGAACTTGGCTTTTTACGTCTGTAATACCTGGCTGCAAAGTATAGCGATTCAACATGCCACTCGCGACATGGTGGCCCTCAGACACAACAAAATATGGTAACTTCAGCTCGGCCGCGCGCGGCGCTGAGCCAATCACAACATGGCTGAACAACGTGCCAAAGGCGACATCGCATTCATGCTGGTTTGCAAATTTTTCTAAGACTTCCGCACCGCGGCTTGGGTCAGTACCATCGTCTTCAACAACAATTTCTACTGGGCGGCCATTGATGCCACCATTGTCGTTGATGCGTTTTACGGCAGCTGTCGTCGTCGCGTCATACCAACGACCATACGCTGCACCAATGCCTGTGGCATGCTTTTGAAAGCCGATCTTGATCGGTGCAGAACTTTGGGCC
>OJHH01000388.1_pt1 | contig 14757 bp, 9 predicted proteins | sample 1594911 | NCBI WGS metagenome assembly OJHH01 (sample SAMN05416787, study PRJEB24817) | seawater metagenome | isolation source: Sea water | place: Canada:Atlantic | collected 2013-11
TACACCTCTCTATTCGTCGGCAGCGTCAGATGTGTATAAGAGACAGCTTTTGATGGTGGCGGTGGTTTTGAGAGTGCACCGTCGATGGTTGCCTTGTTGGACCAAGTTGATCAGTTCTTGGATCGTCCTGCGTTTGCGGCGTTGGAGCAGATTTCAGCCTCTGGTCTGATCGTGAATTACACCGATGTCCGCGCGGGTCGTGCGTGGACTGTCGACGGTGGTGAGCTGAAGCTAGATCTGCGCGACGATCAGACGGCATGGTTTGGCGACTTTTCCCTGCTGTCAGGCGGGGCTGACGTGACTCGATTGCAGTTAAACTATGACAGCCCACGCGGGTCGCATGCGGCTCAGGTAAGCCTGTCGGTCACCGATGCACGCGCAAGTGATATGGCCACCCAAACCCCCGCATTAGCATGGCTGTCAGGTGTTGATGCCGCGATTACCGCGTCGTTGCGCAGCAGTTTGGATGCAGACGGCGCGCTTGGTCCGTTGAGTGCCACGCTTGATTTGGGTGCAGGCGCGTTGCAGCCCAATGCGGCGACCGATCCGGTCACTTTTGATGGTGCCAAAGCCTATCTGACATATGATCCCACGACGGATTTGATCAGCTTTGACCAGATTGAGGTGGATGCCGCTGCGGGCCGGATTAACGCCTCTGGTCGTGCCTATTTGCGCGACAAGGTGGACGGCATTCCGCAGGCGCTTGTGGCGCAATTCGCGTTTCCGGAAATCACTTTGGCGCAAGGTGAATGGTATCCTGATGGTCTTGTGGTGCCGCCGTTGTCTGTCGATATGCGATTGCTGTTTGATCCGTTTGCCGTTGAGTTGGGGCAGGTGGCCTTGGTTGAGGGCGACACGCACGTCATTGGATCAGGCCTAATCAGTGCCACGCTGGATGGATGGCGCGCTGCAATTGATTTGCAGGCGGATCAAATGGCGACCGAACGGTTCACGGATTTTTGGCCAAAGACCCTAAAAAAGCGCAGTCGCGATTGGTTGGACCGCAATGTGGCCGGTGGCATTGTGCGCGATGCAGCTGTGGGCATTCGCGCCGTGCAGGGCGAAAGGCCCGTGATGGCGGCCCGCTTTGATTTTGAAGAATCTGACATCACATTCATGCGCACAATGCCGCCGATATCAGGCGCGCGCGGCGTTGGGCATATGCAAGACGGTCAGTTGGTTATGTCGCTTGATCGTGGGTTTGTCACCGCCCGGCAGGGTGGTCGCGCTGAACTAGCAGGCACAACATTCAAGGTTTTGGACACCCGCAGACCTGGTGGTGATGCGGAGCTTAATCTGGTGCTAAACAGCACGATAACGGCCGCCTTGTCGTTGCTCGACCGCGAGCCATTTGAGTTTATTTCCAAGGCCAATCAATCGGTCACAATGGCGCAAGGTCGTGCTTTTGTGACGGGGGTGGTTCGGTTTCCGTTGGTTAAGGGCGTGCCGCGGGACCAAATTTCGTATGAGATTGCCGCGGATTTGCATGACCTGCGCAGTGACACGATTATTATGGGCCGCGCATTGCGGGCGGACCGTATGCGGCTAAACGTAGATAATGCAGGCATGCAGATTGCAGGACCGGTCAGTTTGGACGGTGTCGCGGCTGATGCCGTCTGGGACAACCGATTTGGTGGCGCGAACGCGGGCAAAAGTCAGATGCGCGCCACGGTCGATTTATCGCCTAGGTTTTTGGATGCGTTCAACATTGCATTGCCCGACGGCACCGTCACTGGATCGGGGCAGGGTGATCTGGTGGTTGATCTGGCTGCAGGCAGCCCACCCGCGTTTAGACTGACGTCAAATTTGCGCGGTATTGAGGTGGCTTTACCGGCAGTTGGTTGGCGTAAGTCACCGTCCGCTGGCGGTGATTTAGTCGTGGCTGGCACGCTTGGTGATGCGCCCCAGGTCACCACTTTAGAGGTCAGCGGTGGTGGTCTACAGGCCAAAGGTGCTGTCACACTGAATGGAAACGGGACGTTGAATGAAGCCAGATTTTCGCAGGTGCAGATTGGTGATTGGCTGAATGCGCGGGTCACGTTGCGCGGGCGCGGCAAAGGCCGCCCTGTTGGTGTGTCAATTGGGCAGGGACGCGTTGATCTGCGCGGTGCCGCGTTTGGCGCGGGTCGTAGCGATGCGGGTCCGCTTGCGTTGCGGTTGGACCGATTGCAAATCACCGAAGGTATTGCGCTGCACGATTTTCAAGGAGATTTTGACGGGTCGGGTGGTTTCTCGGGGGATTTTACCGGACGTGTGAACGGCGGACCGCAGGTGTTGGGAACCGTTACGCCACAAAACGGACGGTCTGCGATCCGTCTTCTATCTGATGATGCTGGCGGCGTTGTTGGCGCTGCTGGGTTCATGAAAAACGGTGTGGGTGGATCGCTTGATCTGACTTTGCGCCCTGCGGGTGATGCGGGTACGTTTGACGGTGATCTTTTGGTGCGCGATCTGCGGGTCCGCGATGCGCCGGCGATGGCCGCTTTGTTGGATTCTATTAGCGTTGTCGGTTTGCTGCGTCAGCTGGACGGGCAGGGGCTGGCATTTGACGAAGTGGACGCGTCGTTCCGCCTGACCCCGTCTGAGGTGATTGTCACCCAGTCAAGCGCTGTTGGACCGGGGCTTGGCATTTCGCTCGATGGGATTTACACGCTCGCCAGTAAACAAGTTGATTTCCAAGGGGTTGTGTCGCCGTTTTATCTGCTCAATGGTATTGGTGCGTTTTTGACCCGCAAGGGTGAAGGGCTGATTGGGTTCAACTTTAACCTGACAGGTGCCGCCGCAGCGCCTGTTGTGTCGGTGAACCCGTTGTCCGCATTTACGCCCGGTATGTTCCGAGAGATATTCCGCCGCGCCCCACCAGAGGTGACCCAATGAAGCTGTCCGATTTTGACTTTGAGTTGCCAGAGCGGCTGATTGCGGTGCGCCCTGCAAAGCCGCGCACCGCAGCCAAGCTGTTGATTGCCCATGGTGATCAGATAACTGAGTCAACGGTTGCCGATTTGGGCGAGGTTTTGCGCAGCGGTGACGTGCTGGTGTTGAACGACACCAAGGTTATCCCTGCGCGGCTTTTTGGAATGCGCCACCGTAACGGCGAGCTTGGTATGACGGCGTCTAAGATGGACGTTACCTTGCTGGACCCGCGCGCTGACGGCACTTGGGGTGCATTGGTTAAGCCGCTGAGGAAAATCCGCGATGGCGAGGTGATTGTGTTCTCGGACACATTGCAGGCCGAGGTTGTCGGGCGCGCTGATGGGCAGGCGGCGCTGCGGTTCAATATCAAGGGTGATGACTTTGATGCCGCTTTGAACGCGGTTGGTGCGATGCCGTTGCCGCCTTATATTGCGGCCAAGCGCCATGCGGATGATGCCGATAAGACGGATTATCAGACCTATTGGGCCAAGAATGCGGGTGCTGTGGCGGCCCCTACCGCGTCGCTGCATTTTGACGGTGATCTGCTGGATCAGTTGGCACAGATGGGCGTTCAGTTTGTGCATGTCACATTGCACGTCGGCGCGGGCACGTTTTTACCTGTAAAAGTTGATGACGTGGCTGATCATAAGATGCACGCCGAGTGGGGCGAAGTTACGGCTGAGGCTGCAAATTTGATTGCAGCGGCCAAGGCTGAGGGGCGACGGGTTATTCCGGTGGGCACCACTGCGCTGCGTCTGATTGAAAGTGCCGCAAGGTCTGGCCAGATCAAACCTTGGGAAGGTGAAACGGATATTTTCATCACGCCGGGATTTACGTTTCAGGTGGCAGACGCGCTGATGACGAACTTTCATCTGCCCAAGTCTACGCTGATGATGTTGGTGTCTGCTATGATGGGGGTGGACCGGATTAAGGCGATTTACACACATGCCATCCACAACGATTATCGGTTCTTTTCTTATGGCGATGGATCAATATTATTTCCGTCGAAAGACACGAGCGACGCGGCTATTGGGTGATGTGTCGCGAAGCGGCATTAGGCGTTTCGAAAATAGTTGTTAATCGAGCATAAATAGTCAGCAAAAGGGCACGCCAATGTTACAAGTTATGACCGGATCATGGGCGTTGTTCCTTGGCATGTTCATGTTGATGATCGGCAACGGTTTGCAGGGAACGTTGCTGGGCCTGCGCGGCGACATGGAAGGGTTCACGACGTTTGAGCTGTCTGTTGTGATGTCGGCCTATTTTGTTGGCTTCCTTTTCAGTTCTCGTTTGACCCCAAAGTTGATCCAGCGTGTCGGCCACGTGCGTGTGTTTGCCGCCCTTGGGTCGACGATTTCCGCAGTTTTGATCCTGTATCCGTTGCTTGTTGAGCCTTGGGCGTGGACGCTTGGCCGTGTCATCATCGGGTTCTGTTTCTGCGGCGTTTATGTAACGGCCGAAAGCTGGTTGAACGATGCATCCTCCAACGACACACGCGGCAAGGCGTTGTCGCTGTATTTGATGGTTCAGATGGCTGGCATTGTGGCCGCCCAATACATCGTGACGCAAGGCGATGTGTCCGGCTACGCATTGTTTATTATTCCATCGGTGTTCGTGTCCTTGGCGTTTGCCCCGATTTTGCTTTCGATCCGTCCAATGCCGCAATTTGCGCAAACTAAGCCGATGACGATTCGCCGTTTGATTGAAGCGTCCCCGTTGGGCTGCGTTGGCATGTTCCTGTTGGGCGGCGTGTTTTCCGCACAGTTCGGCATGTCGGCGGTTTACGGGGTCCGTGTTGGCCTGAGCGTGAGCCAGATTTCGATCTTTGTGTCGGTGATTTATGTGTCGGCCTTGATTGCGCAATATCCGATTGGTTGGATGTCGGACCGGATTGATCGGCGCATATTGATTATGGCCGTCGGGTTTGTTGGGGCCGCTGGCGCGTTGTTAGCATTTTTCGTCACCGACAATTTTACACTTATATTGTTGAGTGCTGCGATCTTGGGTGGCACGTCAAACCCGCTGTATGCACTGCTGATTGCCTATACCAATGATTATCTGGAGCGTGAGGACATGGCTGCAGCGTCCGGTGGATTGCTGTTTATCAACGGTATTGGTGCGATCGCTGGTCCGTTGACCGTTGGTTATATGATGGATGCAATTGGCGCTAACGGGTTCTGGATGTTCTCGGCTGTGCTGATGTTTTTGATGGGGCTGTATGCTGCCTACCGGATGACCCGCCGTAGTCGTGCCGATTGGGATGACGTGGATACCGTGCCATATGCAGCCATTTCGGCCACCTCGACGCCAATCGCGGCGGAGGTCGCCCAAGAGGTGTATAGCGACGCCGAAGAAGAAATCGCAGAAAATGACACTGTTTCCTAAGTATATCTTGTCAGACCTGCCTGCACATGTAGGTTAGTGTTAGTGACCCGTGGGAGGGAAAAGACAAGTGAAACAAGCAGATGAGATTCTGGCGTTTTGGCTCGATGAATTGGGCCCTGATGGGTGGTACCGCGCAGACAAAGCGGTGGACGACGATATACGGGACCGGTTTGAGTTTACGTGGGAACGCAGTCAAGTTGGCGCCTGTGGACTTTGGCTGACCGACCCTGCAGGGGCTTTGGCCTATATTATCATGACCGATCAATTTTCACGCAACATGTACCGCGATGATGCGCGTGCGTTTGCGTCCGATAAGGCCGCTCGCGCTGCCGCAAAAGTGGCGATCGACCGCGAATGGGATCGCGCAATATCCGAACCTGCCCGCATGTTTTTCTATATGCCATTGATGCATTCCGAAAACTTGATTGACCAAGATCGCGCGGTGCGGCTTATTCATTCTCGCCTTCCTGATACAGGTTCGGGCACGCTGGAGCACGCACGTGTGCACCGTGCGATAATACGTAAATTTGGACGTTTCCCTTACCGTAACGCTGCCCTTGGTCGCGCAATGACACCTGCTGAACAGACGTTTTTGGATGATGGCGGCTATGGCGCGGCGTTCCGCGCACATATGGCGGCGATGGCGTAAATGCCGTTAACGTGATGAACACTTTCTGACATTAGCCTTGGTTTGGCATAACCAGAGGCTGCTGATGAACGATTTATCCAATACGCCACCGGCGCGAAAAAGCTGGCTTGTCGATAGCGACGCTGCCCCACAGAAGGCGCCGCCAAATTTGGCGATGCAAATCATGAACATCATGGAGCAGGGCATCATCGTGTGGTCTGCAGAGGGAATTTGCGAAATGCATAACACCCGTATCTACGACGTTCTTGAGCTTTCTGGTGAAGATATTGGCATCGGAACCGAGCGGAATGCGTTTTTGAAATCGGCTGAAGCGCGCGGAGAGTTTGACGCGGAAGCACGCAAAGCTGCCAGCATAAAATTTAGCGCTCATAAACCGTTTTCGTTTGATCGCCTGATCCCGTCGGGCCGGATCGTGAGCACGAATGCGCGTCCATCACGCGGTGGTGGATATGTGGTGACCTTTACCGACGTAACTGAGGCGCGTCGCGATGCCATTAAGTTAGCAAATGCCATTGATGGGGCCGCAGAATCGGAGCGCCGCGCCCTCGACGTTTTGCAAAAAGAGCGGCGCCGTCAGAAAGAAGCGGAAATGTTGGGCCGGCTCGATGAATGGCTGCAGTCCTGCAAGACGTTGACTGAGCTGTTCGAGATCGTTCAGGCGTTTATGGTTAAGTTGTTGCCGCAAACACGCGGTGAATTGATGGTCTATTCCAATTCGCGCGATGTGTTGGAAGGGGCCTGTAGTTGGGCACAACCAGCTGCATTGGCCCAGATGGCACCGGACGGATGTTGGGCCTTAAGGCGTGGACGTAGCTACCAGTTTGAGTCCGATGGGCTTAGCTTTTTGTGTGATCATGTGCGCGGACAAAATCATCAGGGCGATGCGCCATATATATGTGTCCCAATTATTGCGCATGGGGATACAGTCGGATTGCTGCATATTCAGTTTGATCTTGACCGAGCAGAGCACGACATCCTTGATCCACAATCATTTGCAATCCGCTGCGGCGAACACATATCAATGGCGATTGCCAATGTGAAATTGCGTGATGAATTGCATGCACAATCCATCAGGGATCCATTAACAGGTCTATACAATCGAAGATTCTTTATGGATGCGATGCGGCGTTTCTTAGGGGCTCCAAACGTGGGTGAAAAGGGGGTCGGGCTAATCTCTTTTGATGCTGATAAGTTCAAGTTGTTCAACGACAACCATGGCCACGACGCAGGTGATGTTGTTTTGCAGGCAATTTCGGAAAAGGTTCTCGAAATCATCCCAACTGGCGCTGTTGCATGCCGCATGGGCGGAGAAGAGTTTGCGGTGATTGCGCCAAATTGCACAGCAAAAGCCTCTGAAGCTCTGGCTGAAAAAATTAGAATTGGGATTGGAGAGACAAAGGCACGTTATGTTCACGGGGCTTTACCACGTATCACAATCTCGGCTGGTGTATCGTTTTACCCGACACATGGATCGTCGCCGCAAGTGTTGCTAAAACAAGCAGATGAGGCGTTATATGCGGCCAAAGCAAAGGGAAGAAACTGTGTTGTGGCAGCGAAAAAGCGAGCCAATTAGAAGGAATGCGCCGTCGCAATAGCGGCCATGTCTTAAGGTCACTAGAGGTCCGGAGGAAAATAGTTTAACATCAAACTAATTCTATTTCTGGAGGACGAATGATGGCGACGAAGAGTTTTGATCTGATTGTGATTGGCGCGGGCCCTGGTGGATATGTTGCTGCAATCCGTGGCGCACAGCTTGGTATGAACGTCGCAATTGTTGAGCGCGAGCATATGGGTGGCATATGCCTGAACTGGGGGTGTATCCCGACCAAAGCGATGTTGCGGTCTTCTGAAGTGTTCCATCTGATGCAGCGCGCCAAAGAGTTTGGCCTAAAGGCCGATGGCATCGGTTACGACCTTGATGCTGTGGTGAAGCGAAGCCGCAAAATTGCCGGTCAACTTTCTGGCGGAATTTCGCAGTTGATGAAGAAAAATAAGATCACGACGATTATGGGTGAAGCCACGTTGCCTACCAAGGGCAAGGTTAGCGTGAAAACCGATAAGGGTACTGAAGAATTAACGGCCAAAAATATCGTTTTGGCCACAGGTGCGCGTGCGCGTGAATTGCCTGGCCTTGAGGCTGACGGTGAATTGGTGTGGACGTATAAGCATGCGTTGACGCCAAAACGGATGCCTAAGAAGTTGCTCGTTATTGGTTCTGGTGCAATTGGCATCGAATTTGCGAGCTTTTACAACACGTTGGGTGCTGATACGACTGTTGTTGAAGTGATGGATCGCGTGTTGCCCGTGGAAGACGCCGAAATTTCCGCATTCGCCAAAAAGCAGTTTGTGAAGCAGGGCATGAAGATCATGGAGAAATCGATGGTCAAAAAGCTGGACCGCGGCAAAGGCAAGGTTACGGCGCATATTGAAACTGGCGGTAAGGTTATCACTGAGGAATTTGACACGGTCATTTCTGCGGTTGGTATCGTCGGCAACGTCGAAAACCTTGGCTTGGAAGCGTTGGGCGTGAAGCTGGACCGCACACATGTTGTGACGGATGAATTTTGCCGCACGGGTATCGATGGGCTGTATGCAATCGGCGATATCGCGGGTGCGCCTTGGTTGGCGCATAAAGCGAGCCACGAAGGTGTTATGGTCGCGGAGCTGATCGCAGGTAAACATGCCCATCCCGTCAAACCTGAAAGCATTGCCGGCTGCACATATTGCAACCCGCAGGTCGCTTCGGTTGGTTATTCCGAAGCGAAGGCAAAAGAGCTGGGTTATGACATCAAAGTTGGCCGTTTCCCTTTCATCGGCAATGGCAAGGCGATTGCTTTGGGTGAACCCGATGGCCTGATAAAGACGATTTTTGACGCCAAAACAGGTGAACTGTTGGGTGCGCATATGATTGGCGCTGAGGTAACTGAGCTGATCCAAGGCTATGTCGTTGGCCGCCAATTGGAGACCACCGAAGAAGACCTGATGAACACGGTTTTCCCGCATCCGACGTTATCCGAAATGATGCACGAAAGCGTGCTGGACGCATATGACCGCGTGATCCACATGTAATTGCCTGCGCCGCGTAAATAAATCTCGCATGTTCGTGGATTGTTCTCTATTTAGGGTGGCGATCCTTGTCGATGCCACTATCTGGTAAGGAACACCTTGCTGGGGGGCAAAATGGCCGAGTTGAAGAACATCGAAGTGCGCGGCGCGCGCGAACACAATCTGAAAAATATCGACGTGAATATTCCGCGCGATAAACTGGTGGTGATCACTGGTTTGTCCGGGTCAGGTAAGTCCAGCCTTGCGTTTGATACGATTTATGCTGAGGGCCAGCGGCGGTATGTCGAAAGCCTGTCGGCCTATGCCCGTCAGTTCCTTGATATGATGGAAAAACCGGATGTGGATCACATCTCCGGTCTCAGTCCTGCCATTTCGATCGAGCAAAAGACGACGTCCAAGAACCCCCGTTCGACCGTCGGTACAATCACCGAAATTTACGATTATCTACGTTTGCTTTATGCCCGCGTCGGCACGCCGTATTCTCCGACGACGGGTTTGCCGATTGAAGCGCAACAAGTGCAAGATATGGTCGACCGGATTATCAAGCTCGAGGATGGGACACGCGGATATTTGTTGGCCCCAATTGTGCGTGACCGTAAGGGCGAATATCGCAAGGAATTTTTGGAGCTGCGTAAAGCTGGCTTTCAACGTGTGAAGGTTGATGGTGAGTTTTACGAGCTGGATGAGCCGCCGACGCTTGATAAAAAATTCCGCCACGATATTGATGTCGTTGTTGACCGGATTGTTGTCCGCGAAGGGTTAGAAACGCGGCTTGCTGATAGTTTGCGCACCGCGCTTGATCTGGCTGATGGTATTGCAATTCTGGAAACTGCCCCATCGGAAGGCGATCCAGAACGCCTGACGTTTTCAGAGAATTTCGCCTGTCCTGTCAGTGGCTTTACGATCCCCGAGATCGAGCCGCGCCTGTTTTCGTTTAACGCGCCGTTTGGGGCTTGCCCAAGCTGTGACGGTTTAGGGGTTGAGCTGTTTTTCGACGAAACGCTCGTTGTCCCTGATGTTACGCTCAAGATTGCCGATGGTGCCTTGGCCCCTTGGCGTAAGGGGAAATCGCCATACTTCCTGCAGACGATTGAATCGATTGCCAAGCATTACGGATTCAACAAAAACGCGCGCTGGAAAGACCTTGATCCGAAGGTCCAAGAGGTGTTCCTGCGCGGGTCTGGCAAGGAAGAGATCAAGTTCCGCTATGACGAGGGTGGCCGCGTTTATCAGGTTAGTCGTCCGTTTGAAGGCGTGATCCCAAACATGGAACGCAGGTACCGTGAGACCGACAGTAATTGGATTCGCGAAGAATTTGAAGGTTTTCAGAATAACCGCCATTGCGCCGCGTGTGATGGATACCGTTTGCGCGAAGAGGCGTTGGCGGTCCGCATTGGCGATTCCCACGTTGGCAAAGTCGTACAGCTTTCGATAAAAGAAGCGTATGAGTGGTGCAAATCGGTGCCCGCTGATTTGAGTAAACAAAACAATGAAATTGCGGTCGCGATCCTTAAGGAAATCCGCGAACGTCTTGGATTTTTGAATAATGTCGGGCTTGATTACCTGTCGCTAAGCCGGAATTCGGGTACGCTGTCGGGTGGTGAAAGCCAGCGGATTAGGTTGGCGTCGCAGATCGGATCTGGCCTGCAAGGTGTGCTTTACGTGCTTGATGAGCCGTCGATTGGCCTGCACCAGCGTGACAATGACCGTTTGTTGACGACCCTTAAAAATCTGCGCGATCAGGGTAATACCGTAATTGTTGTGGAACACGATGAAGAGGCCATTCGCGAGGCTGATTATGTGTTTGATATTGGTCCGGGCGCCGGTGTGCATGGTGGCCGTGTGGTGTCTGAGGGGACCCCTGCCGATATTATGGCTGATCCAAATTCTATTACCGGACAGTACCTTACGGGTAGCCGTGAGATCCCCGTGCCGATCAAACGCCGCAAGGGCAGCAAGAAAAAGCTGACCGTGGTCAAGGCGACGGGCAACAATTTGCAGAATATCACAGTTGATTTTCCACTGGCGCAATTTGTCTGTGTGACTGGTGTGTCTGGTGGCGGTAAGTCGACCTTGACGATCGAGACGCTATTTAAAAACGCATCAATGAAGCTGAACGGTGCCCGTCAAACGCCGGGCCCATGTGAGACCATCAAAGGGTTTGAGCACCTTGATAAGGTCATCGACATTAACCAGCGCGCGATTGGCCGGACACCGCGGTCCAACCCTGCGACATATACCGGTGCGTTTACGCCGATGCGTGAATGGTTTGCTGGCCTGCCAGAGTCTAAAGCGCGCGGGTACAAGCCTGGTCGCTTTAGCTTTAACGTCAAAGGTGGCCGCTGTGAGGCGTGTCACGGTGACGGCGTCATTAAGATCGAAATGCATTTTCTGCCTGATGTGTATGTGACCTGCGAGACTTGTAAGGGTGCGCGGTATAATCGCGAAACGCTTGAGATTAAGTTTAAGGGTAAATCAATCGCCGACGTGCTGGATATGACAGTGGAAGAAGCGCAGGGGTTCTTTACAGCTGTGCCGTCGATCCGTACCAAAATGGATGCGCTAGTCCGTGTTGGGCTGCATTATATCAAGGTTGGTCAGCAGGCGACGACCCTGTCTGGCGGTGAGGCACAACGTGTGAAGCTTTCAAAGGAGCTGGCCCGTCAGTCGACTGGTCGCACCTTGTATATATTGGACGAGCCGACGACTGGCTTGCATTTTGAAGATGTGCGCAAGCTGTTGGAAGTACTGCATGAATTGGTTGATCAAGGTAATTCAGTTGTTGTAATCGAGCACAATTTGGATGTCGTAAAGACTGCGGATTACGTGATCGATATCGGCCCCGAGGGCGGCGATGGTGGTGGTCAGATTGTGGCCACAGGCACGCCTGAACAGGTCGCTAAGGTCGCTGAAAGCCACACTGGCCATTATCTTGCGGAGATGCTGAAACCTAAGGGTGGCTAAGACATAGGTCGATGAGACGGCTAAAATCCACGGCATCAAGCGTGTCAAATTCTCCAGCGAGCGCTTCAATTTCGTTTGCGCGGCGCTGGCCTAACACGGGGTCGGCAAATAGGTGAAATTTTTGCGCGATCTCGGCGTCAGACAGTGGCATATCAGCGTCGCCTCGCGGTGTGCGGGCAGGGGCGTTGAATTGCCGCCCGTCGTGGGTTTTGATGCTGACTGCGGCCCACCGTTTTCCGTCGCTGATTTTGGTAAGATGCGGGTCGTCGATCAACTGCGTGTTGCGCGAAATACGCAAGATGTCGGGGTCTTGTAGGGTCGCATCGTCAAGTTCGGTCACGCCGATTTGCCCGCGTACGATCATCGTCGACACCGGAAAAGCGATTGCATAGGCGAATTCATCGGGCGTTTGTGGGGATTGCCCTGCAAGTCGGGTCGCGTTGTGGAAGGTTTTGATATCTACGGAGGCGACGTCGGAATGGTGCAGCTTGTGGTCACGCATCAAGTCCGCAGCGCCATCAATTGCCGGATGGGCCCATCTGCAGCACGGATATGGCTTGTAGTGGGTGTCGCTGACGAGCCGCCAGTTGGTGCCGAGATCGGTCCAGAATTCGGGTGTTTGTTCACACGTCAAAGCAGGCGCACCTGTGAAACCTGCCTTTGCCAAATAGGCCGCAGTGACCCCTGACGGCGCGCCCCAGCCAACCCCGTCGCGCACCATTGTCGGGTGATCTATGCAACGTATCATCTGACTACGTGGACCATGATACTCAGCGATTCCAGCGGCTTGCCGGATGGTGTACATGTCGCAACCTAGGCCCTTGGCATAGGCAGTAGCCACCCCAATAGCGGTCCAAGCACCGGACGTATGGTAGTCCGCACATGTTGCGTGTTGTGCCAAACCCGCGCGGTAAGCGACTTCGTAGCCGACGGCCAATAGCGCCGCAAATTCCGCGCCAATGATGTCGCGTCCATCGGCAAAGGCAAAAAGTGCAGGAAAAATGGCCGAACCAGCATGCCCTTTGCAAGGTGATGTGCCATCGTGAGCGTCGACGCTATCGACGGTCATTGCGCCCGCCATTGCGGCGGCTGTGGTACTGACCGGAGTGCCGTCCATCAAAATGCGTGCGGATGTGGCGCCAGCGCCACCCATTATGGGAGCGACGCTGCGTGCCAGTGCCGCCATTTTAGTGGTTCGCCCAATGGCCGCGACACCGATTGTATCAAGGAGCGATCGCCGCAAGACGGTCAATACCTCGCTTGGGAGATCTTGCGGCGTTAAATCTGCAGCAAACTGAGCAAAATGCGGAGCCATTTAGCTATCCCTGTTTCGCTTTTCAAAGCGCGGCAGCATGGCTGAAAAATCTTTTCCCATGCCGTCTTCGTAATCGACGAATTGCGTATAAAGCGCGGTTGCAGCGGCCCCCATTGGGGTATCTGCATTGGCCGCTTGGGCTGCGAGCTGGCTTAGGTTGAGGTCTTTAAGCATCAATTCCGCAGCAAAACCTGGTGTGTAATCATTGTCGGCTGGCGACTGCGGCCCGATGCCCGGTGCGGGGCAATATGCGTTCATGGTCCAGCTATATCCTGAAGACGTGCTGACAACATCGAACATTGCTTGACGATCAAGTCCGAGTTTATCTGCAAGTACGAACGCCTCGCAGGTCGCGATCATTGTGACGCCAAGGATCATGTTGTTGCAAATTTTTGCAGCTTGCCCGTTGCCTGCTGGGCCACAATGCACGGCTTTTTGCCCCATGATTTCAAAGAGCGGTTCGACGGCAGCGAATGCAGTTTCTGCGCCACCGGCCATGAATGTTAGTGTGCCGTTGGTGGCCCCACCGATCCCACCTGATACGGGAGCGTCGACGGACATTAAGTTTTGATTATCAGCATCTTGCGCGACGATCCTCGCGCTTTCTACATCAACGGTTGAGCAATCAAGATGGACCGCATTAGCCTTCATGACAGGGTGAATTTGGGCAGCGACGGCTTGCAGTATTTTCCCATTTGGCAGCATGGTAATGACGACATCGGCGTCCTTTGCTGCACCTGCAGCGTCGGAGGCTAGGTTGATCCCCTCTGGGCGTGCAATGGTGTCGAACCCAATGACGTCGTGCCCTGCGGCCTGTAGGTTTATTGCCATGGGCAGCCCCATGTTTCCTAAACCAATAAATCCAATTCTCATGGCGTTTCTCCTGTCACTTCAAATGCGTTTGGCCCAAGTGGGGCAATCATGTTGGTCACGGCGGTGTCTGTCAAAGCCTGCCAGCGTGGTTTGCGATCTTTGTCGATGATGGCTGCGCGGATCCCTTCGATGAAATCGGATTGCGCAACGGCGCGGTGCGTGAACCGGTATTCTTGTGCCAAGGCGCCATTGATGGTGCCATCTTCGCGGGCGCGGTTAATCAGGATCACGCCGCAGGCCATTCCGAGAGGGGAGTTCCGGCTTAGTGGTTTTTGCATGTCTGCGTCCAGCGGGCCTGTCAGGATGTCGGATAGGTTATCAGCCGCGAAGGCTGCGTCGATCGCGGTTTGTTTGTCCGCTAGCGGTGCCGGTGGTGGGGCGTATTCGGGCAGGGCGGCAATATCTCCAGTGCGTGCAAGCGTAGATTTTATGTCATCCCAATATTGTTGCGGAATGTAGTGGTCTGCGAAGCCTGCGAAAATGGCGTCACCTGCGGACATGCGTGCGCCGGTTAGGCCGAGGTAAGTCCCGACAAAACCGGGCGCGCGCGCAAGCAGGTAGGTGCCGCCGACGTCGGGGATCAAACCGATGG
>OJHH01000389.1_pt1 | contig 14750 bp, 12 predicted proteins | sample 1594911 | NCBI WGS metagenome assembly OJHH01 (sample SAMN05416787, study PRJEB24817) | seawater metagenome | isolation source: Sea water | place: Canada:Atlantic | collected 2013-11
TATCGAAGTGGGCAGCAATAGGGTCTATTTTGGCACTGGCGGCGCGGCTGTAAATACGCTGGATTTGCACAGTGGATTGTACCGCCCGTCGACCCTGCAAGACCTGCACAATTTTACCCGCTTGCAAGACACGCTTGATAACGTTGCGTGGTTTACCCGCTGCTGTATTGCCACCGACGTACCAGAGATTATCGACCTTGATGTGAACACTGCTTATGCGCTGATGAAGAACACAACCAAGCCTGTGGCCACCGCCTTTACGGTTGCCGAAACCGTCGATCCGATTGTGCATCTGTTTGACATTGCGGCGGGTGGTGAAGGTAAATTCGCTGAGCGTCCATTTGTGAAAACACACATTAGCCCCGTGATTTCGCCGATGCGGTTTGGCGAGGACGCGGTTGATGTCGTTTACAAATGCATTGAGCACAATATCCCAATGTCATGCATTACCGCCGCCCAAGCCGGGGCGACCGCGCCTGCAACAATGGCGGGTTTTCTTGCGCAATCGCTGGCCGAAACGCTTGCTAGTCTGGTGATGGTCAACGTCATATCGCCCGGCTTTCCGATGGTGTTTTCCAACTGGCCGCTTGTGATTGATCTGCGCAGTGGCGCGTTTGCTGGTGGTGGCGGGGAGACGACCTTGCTGAACGCCGCATCCGCGCAATTGTCCAACTGGCTTGGCCTGCCGTCCGGTGTGGCCGCGTCGATGACCGACGCCAAAGCGATTGACGCGCAATACGGTGTTGAAAAGGGGATGACGTCGCTGGCGGCGGCTTTGGCTGGTGGCAACTTGATCTATGAAAGCTCTGGCATGACGTCGGCGTTGCTGGGCGTCAGTTTTGAGGCCTTTATTTTGGATAATGAGATGCACGCGATGACCTACCGCACCCTGCGCGGGGTCGAGGTGACCGACGAAAACCTAGGTTTTGATGCGATTGTCGCGTCCGTGCTTGGCGATGGGCATTTTCTTGGGTCTGATCATACACTTGCGGCGATGGAACGTGATTACCACTATCCCGAAATGGCCGACCGCGAGCAGCCCCGTACATGGGCAGAGGCCGGATCATTGACCGCGTGGGACAGGGCAAATGAGAAAGCAAAGGAGGTGTTGTCGTCGCATCATCCGCAGTATTTGAGCAGCGATCAGGACAAACAAATCAGGGATGCGTTTCACATCCTGTAATGGTCGGGCGGCGCATCAAAACGCCGCCCGAATTGTGTTATGCGATGTCGAACCTGTCGAGGTTCATCACCTTGGTCCATGCCGCAACAAAATCAGTCACAAACTTGCCCTTGGCGTCGTCGGCCGCATAGACTTCTGACAATGCGCGCAGCACTGAGTTGGAGCCAAAGATCAGGTCAACTTCGGTTGCTGTCCACTTGACGTTGCCCGCATCATCGCGGCCCTCGAATGCATCGCCAGACTTGGACCACTGCGTGCCCATATCAAGCAGATTCACAAAGAAGTCAGTGGTCAGCGCGCCAACATTGTTCGTGAATTGACCCGCTGTGCCAGCACCCGCACCAAGCACACGCATGCCGCCAACAAGCACGGTCATTTCCGGCGCAGTCAGTGTAAGCAATTGCGCACGATCAACCAATAGTTCCGACGCGGCGCGGGCTTGACCGGCGCGCAGGTAATTGCGGAAACCGTCGGCTTTCAATTCAAGCGCATCAACGGAATGAACATCCGTCTGCTCTTGGGATGCGTCCATGCGACCCGCAGTGAACGGAACAGCCACCGCATGGCCCGCAGCGTCAGCCGCTTTTTCAACCGCAGCCACACCACCAAGCACGATAGTATCGGCCAGCGAAATCTGCGCGCCGCCAGCAGCGTTAAACGCGACTTGCACGGCTTCGATCTTGCCCAGCGCAGTTGCCAAAGCATCCGGCTGGTTTGCAGCCCAATCCTTTTGTGGTGCCAAACGCACGCGCGCACCATTGGCACCACCACGCTTGTCAGACCCACGGTATGTGGACGCGGACGCCCATGCCGTGTTGACCAATTCAGACACTGTTACACCGCAATCAAGCAATTTTGCCTTCAGGTCAGCGACGTCTGCATCGGACACCAGATCATGGTTCACCGCTGGAATTGGGTCTTGCCATAGCTGGGCCTCGGACGGAACCAGTTTGCCCAAGCCACGTTCAAACGGCCCCATGTCGCGGTGCGTCAGCTTGTGCCAGGCACGTGCAAACGCATCTGCGAATTGATCAGGGTTCTTGTGGAACCGCTCTGATATTTCGCGGTAGATCGGGTCTGCCTTGAGCGCGATGTCGGCTGTGAACATCGTTGGCAGGTGTTTTTTACCAGCGATATGCGCGTCGGGAACATTGGCGTCCATGCCTTTTGGATACCACTGATGTGCGCCGCCAGACCCTTGACCCAATTCCCATTCATAGCCCATCAGGTTGTCGAAATAACCCATGTCCCACTTGATCGGGTTGCCTGTCCAAGCGCCCTCAAGACCGGACGTGATCGCGTGCTCGCCCTTGCCTGTACCGTAAGAGTTCTTCCATCCAAGGCCTTGTTCTTCGATTGATGCGCCTTCTGGTTCTGGGCCCACGTGGCCGTCTGGGTTGGTCGCGCCGTGGCCCTTACCGAACGTGTGCCCACCAGCAGCAAGCGCCACAGTTTCTTCGTCGTTCATCGCCATACGCGCAAATGTTTCGCGGATGTCAGCGGCGGACGCGAGTGGATCAGGGTTGCCATTTGGCCCCTCTGGATTAACGTAGATCAGACCCATTTGCACGGCACCTAAAACGCCAACCAATTCGCGTGGATCAGAGTAGCGCTTGTCGTCCAACCATTCGGTTTCTGGACCCCAATAGATGTCTTCTTCTGGCTCCCAGATATCGGCACGGCCTCCAGCAAACCCAAAGGTTTCAAAACCCATGGATTCCAACGCGACGTTGCCGGTCAGGATCATCAGATCAGCCCAAGAAATGGACGCGCCGTATTTGGCTTTGATTGGCCACAGCAGGCGGCGGGCCTTATCAAGGTTGCCGTTGTCAGGCCAGGAATTCAGCGGCGCAAACCGCAGATTACCAGCGCCCGCTCCACCACGACCGTCACCAACGCGGTAGGTCCCCGCAGAGTGCCACGCCATGCGGATAAAGAATGGGCCGTAATGACCATAATCGGCAGGCCACCAATCTTGGCTGTCTGTCATCAACGCAGTCAGGTCAGCGCGGACCGCATCAAGATCAAGCGCCTTGAATGCCTCTGCATAATCAAAATCTGCGCCCATCGGATCGGACGCTGCGGTGTTCTGCGCAAGCATCTTGAGGCTAAGTTGGTTCGGCCACCAATGTTGGTTAGCAGTGTTCCCTTTGGCGCTTTGTTGATGAGTGCCACCCAAAGCTGGGCATTTGTTCGCGGCTCCGTCCATCGTCGTTCTCCGATTTGTTATGTGTTTGGAACCGTTCTAACAAACCTACGCGATTGAATTAAGTTGAATCTCCTGATTGATGCGATAAGTTTTACTTATGGCTGATTTTACCCTCAAACATCTGCGCTATTTCGAATCGGTTGCGCGCGAGGCCCATTTTGGACGGGCGGCAGACCGCTGTGCGATCAGCCAACCTGCGTTGTCGATGCAGATTAAAGAGCTGGAGCAGATACTTGGCACACCATTGTTCGAGCGCAACCCGCGTGCGGTCAGTCTGACGCAATTTGGCCAAGCCCTTGCGCCCCACGCCAGAGAAATCTTACAAGCCGCTGACGATCTTAGCGATTTCGCGCGCGCGTCTCAGGATCAACTGATCGGGCGATTAAGGCTTGGCGTGATCCCGACAGTTGCGCCCTACATGCTGCCCCGCATGATCCATCAGTTGGGTCAAAGCCACCCCGGGCTTGATCTGCAAATCCGCGAGTCGATGACGCCGCGCTTAATACAAGACCTAAAAGACGGGCGGCTGGATGCAGCAATTCTTGCATTGCCCAGCGCAGAACCCAGCCTAACTGAAGCCCCACTATTCACCGAAGATTTCGTTCTGGTGCGCCCAATGATCGACGCCGACCAACCGGTCCCAAGCAGCGAAAGGCTGGGGGAAATGCATCTGCTGCTGCTGGAAGAAGGTCACTGCTTTCGGGATCAGGCACTGGCGTTTTGCAACATTCAGGCAGCGCGCCCGTGGGATGGATTTGACGGCAGTTCCCTGTCGACATTGGTGCAAATGGTCGGCGCGGGCATGGGGGTTACCTTACTGCCCGACATGGCCGTCAATATTGAAACACGGTCTGCAAACGTAGCAGTTGCGCGGTTTACTGACCACACACCAACGCGCGACATCGGTATGGTTTGGCGCAAGTCCAACCCGCTTGGCGCACAGCTTAATAAGGTCGCAATCGCCTTATCCTCACCAACAGACACCCAAAACAATTCAGTCAAATAGTTCGTATTCTTGGGCATGTATTTAGAGGTTCTTAAGGATGGCGCTATACGGTCACGGGAACTGATCTGGACTTTGCCATGAATATGCGACCCGCCCTGACGTCCCCCAACCTTTTGGTTTCGGTGCTGGATAAATTTGATGCGCCCACCGTGTTGGTGGATATCTTGGGTAATATAACGTTTGCAAACGACGCATTATTGAAGCGGCTTCCGGTAGGGCATGCCTGTCAACGTGGCGCCCCATTTGCAGCGATCAGTAAAGGTCAGGCAGCAAATGGATCGCATCGTTCGCAACACACGATCACGGTCGGCGCCCAACCAATTGCCGGTATTTTGCAGCCCCTCTTCGACGATAAGAAAATGCGGGTCGGTCACGTCTTTTTTGCGCTGCCGCCATTTATGCAAACATGGACTGATTTGGATGATCTGTTAGATCGGGAATTTCGCTGGGAAGCCGCCTTTGAGAGCGCAGAACAAGCCATTTGGGATACTTGGCCCCCCGAGGGAGACCCCCATAAATCTGACACTTGGCGGCAAATTCACGGATTATCCGATGACGACGAGACGGTAAGTATCGGCAACTGGATGGATAGCGTGCACCCCGCCGATCTGCCCGGACTACACGCACATCACCAAGATCAAACTTCCGGCACCACGGACAAAGTAAACTATCAATACCGCTTTCGAGGTAGCGACGGGGACTGGATATGGATCCAAAGCCGCGGACAAGTTGTTGCACGCGGCGCTGACGGCAAGCCGGAGCGCGTGATCGGAACAGACACTAACATTACAGAATTCAAAGACATTGAAGAAAAAATGCGCTCCCAGACAGAGCGGCTAAGGCTTGCCATCGACGTGTCAGGCATCGGTCTTTGGCGACTTAATCTGGCAAAACAAACCGTTCATTGGGACGATGCAACGTTGAGGATTTACGGCATCACAGACGGGCGAAACACCCGCCCTCACCTTGAATGGTTACGACGGCTTCATCCAGACGATGTAGATGGAGTGGTCGCAGATTCGCCCAACAGGCTTGCGCGGAAGGTCGATTTTTCCCAGGAATATCGCATTCTGCGGGCCGGAGGCGAGGTTCGCTATATACGCAGCAAGGCGACCTTTCTTGATGACTACAATGGCGATGGGCCATGCGTTCTTGGGGTCAACATCGACATTACCGATGACGTTGAAAAATCGATGGCGTTGGAAGCAGCCTGCGCTGCGATGGAACACGAAAGCAGGCACGATCCGCTCACAGGGCTTGCGAATCGGCGTAAACTTGACGAAACTCACACCGCAATCATCGACGCTGCCGCCGCAAAGCTAAAGCCCCCCGCGTTTTCCGTCCTGCACATTGATTTAGACCGCTTCAAGGAAATCAACGATACATTTGGCCATCCGGCGGGCGACGCCGTGCTTATCCACGTCGGATCCATTATCCGTGATATTGTACGTCACAAAGGGTTGGTTGCACGGGCTGGCGGGGATGAGTTTGTGGTTTTAATGGACGGGGTTCATAGCACCGATATACTCAACGATATCGCCCATCAGATTATTTCTGCGGCCCAAACCCCCTACATTTTTGAGGGACAAGTCTGCGCATTTGGAACGAGTATTGGCATTGCGAGCCATGTTCCTGGGCGGTCAAATACTGCAGCCGCATTTGTGGCTGCCGATCTCGCGCTTTATCAAGCAAAACAGGATGGTCGCAACTGCGCCCGCCATTTCGAAGCGCGAATGCGTGGTGATGCGATCGTTCGACGGCTTTCACATCACGACATCACCACCGGCATCAAAGCCAACGAATTCATCAATGCCTACCAACCTCAGTTCTGTGCGAAGAATCGAAATATTATTGGTGTTGAAGCGCTGGTGCGGTGGCAGTCTGGTCAGCGCGGTCTAGTTATGCCCGACAATTTTCTGCCCGCCGCCGAAGCAAATGGGCTTGTTGGTCAAATCGACGCGCAAGTTCTTAAAACCGCACTTGCTGATCAGGTGCTCTGGGAAGCCCACACTGACCACGTGCCCCGTGTGTCGGTGAACATTTCGTCGCCGCGATTGCGTGACCCGATGCTAGGCAAATCGCTGGAGGCGCTGAACATTCCCGCCGACAAAGTTTGCTTTGAACTTCTCGAAACGACGTTTTTGGAATCGGATGCCGAGTGCCTCGTCAACAACCTCAAAATGTTACGGGCCGGCGGGATCGAAATTGAGATTGATGATTTCGGATCAGGGCACGCGTCGATTGTCGGCTTTCTTAAGATCGCACCGAAGCGTCTGAAAATTGACCGCGCGCTGATCACGCCAATCGTCAAGTCCAAGGCGCAGCGCAAAATCGTTGCTGCAATTGTCGAAATAGCAAAGCTTTCCGGCGCCGAGGTCGTCGCCGAAGGGATAGAAACCGATGCCCACGCCAGAATCGCGACCGCAATCGGGTGTGATATTCTGCAAGGCTATGGTTTGGCGCGCCCAATGAGTCATGCCGCGCTCTGCGAGCTGCTCGAATCCCAAGCGAACTAAAGACCGGTCTACGTTTCCCCGATAACCTCGGCGTCGACAACGTCTGCCTCTACAACCGATTGATCGGCAATCTGCCCGACGATCAACGGTAACATTTCTGTCCCAGCAGGCATCGCGACATCAGACGTAGCTGGCGTTGTCCAAGCCAACGTATCAAACTTTTCGCAATTATCGCAGGTCGGGGTCCAAGCGGGGTGAATATGCTGGCAGCTATCGCAAATCCACTGCGGGCCACGCGGTGCTGTCAAAGCGCGCGCCAACCAGCCGCGCACGACAACATCGTCCGCGCCTTGACCGCGTTCAATCGCAGCCATCAGCGTCAGGCTCCGTGCGGTTGGATCGGCTTCAACCAGATCTCCAAGCGCCCGTTTTGCCGCAGGAAAATCCTCGGCTGCAATGTTCAGCTCAGCCAGCAACATCATTGTTTCGGGATGCGTTGGGGATTGCTTGGTCAGGGCCTTGAACCGCTTTAAACGGGCCGCAGGTGTCTCGTCCGGTGCAATTTGTGCAAACGCAGCGGCCAGATCAGGGTGCGGTTTTGTCGCCCATGTTTTGGTCAAAACACGTGCCGCATAGCGTGCATTGTCCTGCGCAATATACGCGCGCGCAGCCATAACGGCCGCCGGGATTAGATCAGGGGACAGTCGATTTGCTTCGATCGCACCCTCACGGGCCGCGATATCTTTGCCATCAGCCAAAACATCGCGGGCCTCCGACAATGCCAAAACCGCATCACGCCGTTTGTGCACATCGCGCGGCAAACTGCCAGATTTCAGCTTAGCACCCAGCGTTTCGCGGGCACCTTTCCAATCTTCGGCCTTGGCTTGCAGTTTTAGCAAAACATCTTGGGTTTCTTCATGCTTTGGTTTCAGCGAAAACGCCTTTTTGGCCAACTTTAGCGCGGTTTCGGTATCACCCGATTGCAGTTTCTGTTTCATGATGCCGCGCACGCCGACAAAACGGGTTTTCTCGTCTTCCAGCAGCTTTTTATAAGTTGCCTCGGCAGTGCGTTTGTCACCTGTCATTTCGGCGGCTTGCGCTGTTAGCAGGTTGGTCAGTTGCGGTTGCTTGAGCAGCTTTTCGGCGCGCTGTGCTTTGGTCAACGCGAGGTGGCCTTCGCCAGATGCCAAGGCCATCATCCCTTCGGACAATGCCTCAAAACCTTTACGCTCGCGATTACGGTCAAAGTACCGTGAAATCGCGGTCTCGTCGCCATTCAGGAAACGGAACGCTGCGATCAAGAATTTGAACAGCTTCAGACCCAACCAGACCAGCACAACCAACGCGATAAGCGCAAACGTCAGTTGCAATGGCGACAATGTGAGTTCGATCCCAGCAATGGCGATAGTGGCCCCGCCAGACACGTCCATCAACATCGTGGCCCCAAACGTCAGCCCCATAACGACCGCGACGAACAACAGAATTTTGATCAATGACAAAAACATAAGGTGGTGCCTTTAATTATCGTTAAGGGATGTGGACAGGGTCGCAGCCGCCGCGAGCGCATCTGCGCGCGACTCTGCAAGCGAAATCCAATCGGAAAGCTCGGCGCGGGCCACTTCTGGCAATGCGCCAACTTCAGCAAGTGTATCGGTCAGGCGCCCCTGACGTAGGGTTGCTTCTGCGCGAGACAAGATTGCATCGGCTCCATCACCGTCTTTTGGGGCGACTGAGCGGACATCAAATTGGTTACGTAGAAAGCTGGCTAAACCACCTTCGCTTTCACCAGATACACCCTCGGCACGCGCAATTGCCAATGCAGCACGGGCCAGTGCTGGGAAGTCCGATTGTAATGCCGCAAGCGTCGGCGTGCCATCACGCACGGCTGTTAACGCGGCAGGCACATCACCCTGCAATGCGGCGGCTAAATCATCCAATGCTTCGCCCAATGGCGCGCCGGTTTCCATGCCGCCCTGAATACGCGCAAGGGCCGCACGACCAGTGGCGGCACGCGCCGCAGCCTCGGCATTGTCTTCAATTTTTGCAGCCTGATCTCGGGCGGATTCGAGTTCTGCAATTGCGGTGCCGCGCAGGTTTTCCATCTCGGATCGTAGGGCATCCAGCTCGGCCTCATAAGCTGCAGTGGACACAGACCCGCTGTCGCCAGCACGGTTGCTTAGGTCATCCAAACGGGCTTCCAGCGCATTAATGCGTTCATTGGCAACGGCCAAAGCATCTGTCGTTACCGTTTGAGCGGCCTCTACCCCCGTCAAATCAGGCGCGGGAATGGCTGTAATCTGATCACGTAATTCGATAATCTCGGACGCTTGCGCGGAGATTTGTGCAGGCAACGTCGTATCAGGTTTGGGCAAAACGAAATATGCCGCGCCAAAACCAATAGCACCCGCAACAAGACCACCGAAAACTGCCGGCATGACTGAGCCAGTTTTTTCAGCTCCTGTTACTGGGGCAACAGGGATTTCTATGGCTTCAATCTCGGGTTCTTCAGCCAGAACCGGCTCTTCAACAACGGGTGCTTCAACAACGGGTGCTTCAACAATCTCAGGCACGACAATATCGGCCTCAACCGCCTTAACCACGGCTGGCTTCGTCTTTGGCTTATGAGGTGTCTTGCGACCTTTGGCTGGTTGTTTTGCCACGAGCAAACCCTTTCATCGCTAAACTGCCCAAATATTATGGGCACCCATCTATCGTATATGTCCGCGCCCCGACCCTCAAGCCGCGTTACGCAGTGTCACACCGTCGCAAGCGCGTGTTTGCTGGCCTTAAGCATTGCTGGCCCATCAGGACGATCTGCCAGAATAATGCGGTGATCGCCCAAGGCCGCCGCCACAGTTTTACTTATCGCGATCAGCGTCACGTTGTCTTGCATCGTTACTTGACCCAACAATAGCGTGGCGGCGCGCGGCGAGAACAGGGGAATGATCACGGGTTCTGCCCCGTTAATCGCATCCAGCGCCTCAGTCGTCATGGGAACAGGTGTTTGGATATACGCAATGCAATCTGCGCAGTCGATCCCAGCGACGCGCAATCGCGGTGCCAGATCGCCGCGCGCATCGCGGCCGCGTATATGAGCCACGGAAATTTCAGGGCTGTCGGATAAAATTAGGTTCAGCAGGTCTTCAACATCGCCACCCGCTGACACCGCATCAAACCCAGCCGCTTGGGCTGCTTGCGCAGTACGATCCCCGACACACCACGCAGGACCGGACGTCATGCCAAGCCGCTCAGCTTGCGCAACACCATTGGTCGACGTGAATATCGCGCCCAACGCCGAACAGTTCACATCCACCGGATCAATGCGCTGCAAGGGCGACAGCAAAACCTGCACACCCGTAAAAGCGGCCGCAAACCTTGCACCGTCGGGGGCAGGTCGTGTGATGATTAAGGTCGACTGCATTCGGGGCACCATTGTTTGAAACCTGTCCAAGTGTTACCTGCCCATGAACAAACCGCAACCGGAACAGCCCATGACACGAACCTGTACGATCCTTGGTATTGAAAGCAGCTGCGATGACACTGCCGCTGCTGTCGTGCGCCAATCAGGTGGCGGGCCGGAAATACTGTCGTCGATCATACACGGCCAAACCGATTTGCACGCCGATTTCGGCGGTGTGGTGCCAGAGATTGCAGCGCGTGCGCATGTTGAAAAGCTCGATGTTTGCGTGACCCAAGCGTTGAGCGCGGCGCAGCTTACGCTTAAAGATATCGACGCGGTTGCTGTTACGGCGGGGCCCGGTTTGATCGGCGGTGTCGTGTCCGGCGTTATGTTGGCCAAAGGTATCTGCGCAGCGACAGGCCTGCCGCTTATTGGGGTCAACCACCTTGCGGGGCACGCCCTGACTCCGCGATTGACTGACCAAGTGCCCTACCCCTATTTGATGCTGCTGGTGTCGGGTGGGCATTGCCAATTCCTGCTGGTCAAAGCCCACGACGATTACACGCGTATCGGCGGTACAATTGACGACGCCCCCGGTGAAGCATTTGACAAAACTGCGCGCATCCTTGGCTTGCCGCAACCTGGTGGGCCGTCGGTGCAAAGGGCCGCTGAAACGGGCAATCCCAAGCGGTTCGACCTGCCTCGCCCGATGATCAGAGAGCAAAGCGGGAACATGTCGTTTTCGGGCCTGAAAACCGCAATGATCCGCGCCCGCGATGCGGTGATCGCAGAAAATGATGGGTTAACGGTGCAAGACCAATCAGACCTAAGCGCAGGTTTTCAAACTGCCGTCGCTGACATTATTGACAAAAAATCACGCTGGGCGCTAACGCAGTATATGGCGCTGAACCCCAGTCAGTCGACCTTTGCGGTTGCAGGCGGGGTTGCAGCGAACACCGAAATTCGGGCGCGCCTGACGGCACTTTGCGCTGAACTTGATATCGCGTTTGTGGCTCCACCTTTGGTGCTTTGCACTGATAACGCAGCTATGATCGCCTATGTCGGTGTGGAAAGGTTTGCAGCAGGGCAGTTTGACGGCATGTCATTGTCGGCAAGACCCCGTTGGCCTTTGGACACGACAGCGGCACCCATGCTTGGGTCCGGCAAAAAAGGAGCGAAAGCATGATGATTGCAGTGGCCGGTGGTGGCGCATTCGGAACCGCGCTTGCGGTGGCCTTGGCGCTTGATGGGAAATCGGTGACGCTTTGGGCGCGCGACCCCATTGCGGTCAAAACTATGCAAGATACGGCTCTGAACTCGCGCCTGCCTGACATCACACTGCCGACCCTGATCAGTGTCACCAATGATTTGAACGATCTGTTTGCCGCCGACATCATTCTGCTGGCTACCCCCGCACAATCGCTGCGCGGGTTTCTTACCGAACATGCAGATCACCTTGCGGGCAAGTCGCTTATTGCGTGCTGCAAAGGCATTGACCTGACCACAATGACAGGGCCTGTCGACACGATCCGCAAGGCCGTGCCAAGCGCGACTGCTGGCATTCTCACTGGACCCAGCTTTGCCGCTGATATCGCGCGCGGATTGCCAACTGCGCTGACGCTGGCATGTGCTGACGAAGACAAATGCACCGTGCTGCAAACCGTACTTTCGACCCAAACGCTGCGACTTTACCGGACAACCGACACTATAGGTGCCCAGCTAGGCGGTGCGATGAAAAACGTCATGGCGATCGTTTGTGGTGTTTGCATGGGCGCCGGTCTTGGGGAAAGCGCGCGCGCGGCACTTATCACGCGCGGTTTTGCAGAAATGCAGCGGCTGGCGACACGGCTTGGGGCCGATCCAGATACGTTGCATGGGCTGTCAGGCTTTGGTGATCTCGCGCTGACCTGCACGTCTGACCAGTCGCGCAATTACCGGTACGGGCAGGCGATTGGGTCGGGCAAACAGTTTGATAAATCCATCACCGTTGAAGGTGCAGCGACGGCGCAGGCAGTGCAAAAACTTGCTAAATCTCTCGACATTGATCTGCCAATCTGCACAGTCGCAGCTGACCTATCCATGGACAAAACCGACGTGGCAACAGCGCTGAAATCGTTGCTGTCCCGCCCCCTCAAGGAAGAATAAAATGCGTGTAGCCCTTATGACCAAAGACAAATCTGGTGCCTTGCAAACGCGGATCGATAACCGTGATGCGCATTTGGCCTATATCAAAAGCACTGGCGTTGTGGAAATGGCGGGGCCGTTTTTGAACACAGACGGTCAAATGTGCGGCAGCTTGATCGTGCTTGATGTGGATGACATGGCAGCGGCGCAAGCTTGGGCAAACAACGATCCATATAACAAGGCGGGTCTGTTCGCGTCCGTGGAACTGACTGCGTGGAAAAAGGTCATCGGCTAATGGCAAAATGGTTGTTCAAATCCGAGCCTGACGTCTTTGGCTGGGACGATCTTGTCGCCAAAGGCAACGCTGGCGAAGAATGGGACGGCGTGCGCAATTACCAAGCGCGCAACTTTATGCGTGACATGGCAGTGGGCGACGAAGGGTTCTTTTACCACTCGCGATCCGGGCTTGAAATCGTCGGCATCTTGGTGATCAAAAACGCGGCCCATCCGGACAGCACAATCGACGATGCGCGGTGGGAATGTGTTGATGTGCAAGCGGTAAGGCCGTTTGCGAAACCCGTCCCGCTCGACGCGATCAAAACTAATCCAGACCTTACCGACATGATCCTTGTGAAAAACTCTCGGTTATCCGTGCAACCCGTGAAGGACACTGAGTGGGATTTGATTTGCAGAATGGGCCATACAAAACCCTAGGTGTTACTGCATTTCCATTACATAATGCCCCATCCAATAGATCTAGGGGAGGCGTATAGATGGGATTTGTAACAGTTATAGTGGCCGCGGCGGCAGCATTTGCTGCGGGCGCGATATATTACATGGTATTATCCAAACCGTGGATGGCAGCCGCCAAAATTGAAGTCGGACCAGACGGAAAACCGGCCAACACTAGCCCGGCGCCTTACATCGTATCGTTCGTGATGATCCTGATGGTCGCGGGCATGATGCGACACACATTCGCGCTGTCCGGTATTGAAGGTGTCGGCAAAGGGCTTGTTGCCGGCTTTGGGATCGGCGCGTTCTTTATCAGCCCATGGATTTTCGTGAACAACGGCTATTCTAATCGGCCTTGGATGCTTGCGGTGATTGATAGCGGCTATGCGATCTTGGCTACGACAATCATGGGCGTCATCCTGACAGTTCTGTAAAACCGCAAAACGCGCGCCTCAGTATCTGGGGCGCGCGTTATAATTTCACGCTTCGGCGGAATTAGCCGTAAACGGATTCCTTGCCGAAATGCTTGCAGAGCATGTAATACACAACCGCACGGTATTTATTGCGCTCAGATTTGCCATAGATTTCGATAACCTTGTCAACGGCTTCCATCAGCTCTGGTCCGTCTGGCAGGCCCAGTTTTTTCATCAAAAAGTTGTTCTTTACGGTCTCAAGCTCGGATTCTTGGCTGCCGGCAACTGTCTGTGCATCTTTGTTATAAATTGATGGTCCACAACCGATTGTGACCTTCGTCAACAGATCCATGTCTGGCGTCATGTTGCATTTTGTCTTCAGATCATCAGCGTATTTCGCGATCCATTCGTCTCTCTTACCCATATTTTGGTCCCCATTTTTATTGCTTCTGGCCCGCGTGGCCTAATGATGCGCCGACGAAACTCCCCGCGCGTGCACAAACCGTAGAGCGTGACGAGGCGTTTGGTAAAGAAAATTCGCGGGGAAAAATGGCGCACACGTCGCAGAACGCCTGCGATATATCATCGACAAGCCCCCCAGCCGCGCGATTGCAGATGCAAATGATCCGCGTGCAGGCTGTTGTAATCTGGCGATAGCGTCAGCCGAAACCAGTCACAGGCCCCGTCGCGCGCGCTTCGTAAAAACTGTGCTTTTGCATCATCAGTCTCCCAATCGTCGATTAATCGGGTCGCCGTTCCATCGGCAAATTGGAACCCAGAAATATCAATTGCATCCGCTGTCGCATGGGTGCTCATCTGGTCCGACACACCCGACGTCGTCCGCATTTTACGACAGTTATAGCTGCCGATTTGGTCTATCTCCGTGACGGTCGTATCCAGTAATTTGGCGGCGGCGGGTTGCAGGCTGTGCTGTTCCCACATGGCCATGCGCAGAGCGATCGCACAGGTCGTTTCAGTAGGATTGATCTGCGCCAGACCTACGCCTGCAAGATTGACGCGGCCACGAATATAACATTGATCAGAGACTTCAAAATCATCCAGCACATCAATGCGGGCGGCCGTGGACAGTGCTTTGATACATGCCTCAGGCGAATTAAGCGCGCGCTCCAACCGCCAGTTGGTAAACAAACTCACTGGTTCGCTCACCTGCAACTGTCTCTTATACACATCTGACGCTGCCGACGATAGAGAGGTGTAGATCTCGGT
>OJHH01000395.1_pt1 | contig 14658 bp, 17 predicted proteins | sample 1594911 | NCBI WGS metagenome assembly OJHH01 (sample SAMN05416787, study PRJEB24817) | seawater metagenome | isolation source: Sea water | place: Canada:Atlantic | collected 2013-11
GCAGCTGTGGTTAATAACATAGCAATAAATAAAAACTTTTTTACCATAATAAAATAGCGTGCAAATATAGTTGTTTCTGTTCAGTTAAAATAAGATATTATACACTTTTTGATAACTGTTTTTATTCTAAAATATTGTGATAAAAGGAATTGTAGAATTTATTTGTTTCTAGTGTCTTCTCCCCAAAGAAGTTTTTTTCTAAGTGTTTGAATAAATGTTTGATTGTTTAACTCAATCATTTTGATTGTAAAAGGGGCCTTTTCTATAAAAATTTCAGTTTTACTATCTATAGTTGCAATTCTAGAATCTAATGAAATGAAAAATGTATTTTCTCTACCGTGAACCTTCATCTTCAGTTTTGTATCATCAGGAATTACTAGAGGTCTAGCGTTTAGGTTATGAGGAGCAATAGGTGTTAAGATAAAGTTTTTGGCTTGTGGTGAAATAACAGGCCCTCCACAACTCAAAGAATAACCTGTTGATCCTGTTGGAGTCGCTATTATCAAGCCGTCTGCCCAATATGAAGTAAGATATTCATCGTCTACATAGGTCTCAATTGTAATCATAGAAGTGGTGTTTTTTCTACTAATTGTTATTTCGTTTAGAGCGTAATTAAATTCGTCTATTTCATTAATTTCAGGCTCTGTTTTAACGGTTAATAGGCTGCGTTCTTTGATCGTGTAGTTTTTGTTATAAAGGGATTCTATAACCTCAGAAATTTCTTCTTTGTTTACGGTTGCTAAAAATCCTAAGCGCCCAATATTCACTCCAATTACAGGAATGTTGGAGTCTCTTAAATACATAATAGAACGCAATACTGTACCATCTCCACCAAGTGTGAACATGAAATCAAAACTACTGTCCAAATCACTATGGTTATTATAAGTTTTGTAATCTACTGAAATGTCAATAGAAGATTGAATGAGTTTTGAGAAGCGCTCTTCAATATGAATCTCTGAGTTTTTCAGTTTCAATGCCTCTAATAATTCTTTTATGTATTTTTCAGCATCTTGACTGAAATAATGTCCGTAAATTGCTATTTTCATGCGTTACATGTTTAAATATTTTTGAAGATAATCTGATCGATCTTTTAATTCTTCTAAAAATAAATCTTCCTTATGTTTGGTCAATAAATTATAACCATATCTTCTAAAAGACTGTATAATTTCGTTAATTTCTTCAGATGAAATTTTAAGTGTAATCCTTACCAAACCGTTTTTATATCCTGAAATAAAGATGCCAACTAATTTTGCATCGTTAGACTCTACTATTTGTGATATTTCACTAAAAGAATAATCTCTTTCACCTTTTTCTATTACAAGAAAAAACCCATCTTTATTCAAAAGAGGTGTGTCGTTAAAGTAGTGCAATACATCAGATAGTTCGTAATAACCAGCATATTTGTGATCCTCAGAAAGGATAGGTAGAATATTGGTTTCGCAAGCCGAAAATTTCTTCAAAATATCCATCCAATTATCATTAATTCCAATGTGGAAATTCTCAATAATATCTTTATAATCTTCAATTTTGTGAGTGTCATCTTCAATGGCTCTGATGTCACTTTCCATAATACACCCAACTAAAAAATCACCTCTTATTATAAGTATGTGAGAAAACGAAAAACTATTTAATAGTTTTTTGGCATCTGCAATTGTACTATTAAAAGTAAGTGCTTCTATGTCTTTTGATATGTACTCTGATATTTTCATATATTCACGAATATACTTTAAATAAATCAAAAATTAATCCAAATTTAATTTTCAACTAAAAAAAATAAGATTTTGATTTGATTATTCATTTTTACGGTATTTTTGTAAAAAACATTCTGATGACAAAGTTAAGCGTAAATATTAATAAAATAGCAACTTTAAGAAATTCTAGAGGAGGAAATACACCAAGTGTTGTAAAAGTATCTGAAGATATTCAAAGATTTGGTGCTGAAGGAATCACGATTCACCCTCGGCCAGACGAAAGGCATATTCGATATCAAGATGCATTTGATTTAATCCCTACAATTAAAACCGAATATAATATTGAAGGAAATCCTATCAAAAAATTTATTGATTTAGTGTTGGCAGTTAAGCCAACTCAAGTAACTCTTGTTCCAGATTCAGTAGATGCAATTACTTCAAATGCAGGTTGGGACAGCATTAAAAATGAATCTTTTTTAACTGAAGTTATCTCTGAGTTTAAACGAAATAATATTCGGACATCCATTTTTATTGATGCAGATTTGAAAATGATTGAAAATGCAGTAAAAACAGGTGCTGATAGAATTGAATTATATACAGAAGAGTTTGCTTCTGAATTTGAAAAAGGAAATAAACAAGCGATAAACCCTTATATAGAAGCCTCTAAATTGTCTCATAGTTTAGGGATGAAAGTAAATGCAGGACACGATTTAAATTTAGATAATATTCATTTTTTTGCTCAGCAAATGCCTTATTTAGATGAAGTCTCAATCGGTCATGCTTTGATCTCAGAATCTCTTTATTTAGGATTGGAAAATGTTGTAAATATGTATTTACATAAATTGAAAGGGTAAAAGGTTAAGAGTAATAGGTGAAAGTAGAACGGACTGTGTCACTTCGACGAAGGAGAAGTTGCATCTTGAAATCACGTTATCATTGTGATGAGATCTCTCCTCGTTCCTCGTTCGAAATAACACTACTCAAATATAAAAATAATATGGAATTATTACACTCACGAATTTTAGGTACAGGAACTCCTTTTTTAATTCTTCACGGATTTTTAGGGATGGGAGATAACTGGAAAACTTTGGGAAATAAATTTGCCGAAAATCATGAAGTGCATTTAGTTGATCAGCGAAACCATGGACGTAGTTTCCATTCAGAGGATTTTAGTTATGATGACTTGGTTAATGATCTTAATAATTACATTGAACATTATAAATTAGATAAAATTATTCTTCTTGGGCATTCTATGGGAGGAAAAACAGCGATGTATTTTGCCGTAAACTATCCAGAAAAAGTTGATAAATTAATCATAGCAGATATTTCTCCGAGAGTCTATCCTGCACACCATCAAGATATTTTGAAAGCATTGAATATGGTTAATTTTGATGTGCAAAAATCTAGAAATGAAATTGAAGCGGTTTTAGAAAATTATATTCCACAATTTGGTGTACGTCAATTTTTAATGAAAAACATTGTGAGAAAAGGGAATGACAATTTTGATTTCAGATTCAATTTAGAGGCTTTAATAACCAACTATGAAGAAATTACGGTTAGTTTACCTCCTTTTACTCAATTTGAAGGTGAAACCCTTTTTTTAAGCGGAGAAAAATCAGGATATATTGGAATTGATGATGAACCTTTAATAGCGGCTCACTTTCCAAAAGCTACAATAGTAACTGTCAAAAATGCAGGTCATTGGCTTCATGCCGATAATCCAAGTGATTTTTATGATGAAACTGTCAGGTTTTTAGTTGAATAACCGTTTGGCATAGTTATCGTTATTAGTGTATGAAAATACATATAAATGAAAATCATATTTAAAATTATATTCACTGCATTAGCAGTATTGGTCTTAGCACATTTTTTACCTGGAGTAGCCCTTGCAAAACCTGAATCTGCAATATATGTTGCAATAGTTTTAGGATTGTTGCGAATTACAGTAAAACCATTGTTAATCTTTTTTACACTTCCTGCAACCATTGTAAGTTTAGGCTTATTTCTGTTTGTAATAAACGCAGTAGTTGTCTTAATTGCCGATTATTTTGTAGACGGTTTTGCCGTTAGTGGATTTTGGATAGCATTACTCTTCAGTATACTCTTATCATTTTTACAATCAGTACTTTATTCTTTCTTAAAAGAAAAGAAAAAATAGTGAAATTGAATCAGTTATGATTTGTATTAATGGAAAAAAGCACTAATTTCGCATCCGTATTTATTGAAAAATAAAGGCTCAAAAATAATAGACTACATATAAAATAATATCAAAATGAACATTACCAAAGAAAATATTGATGCATTAAATGCAGTTGTGAAGATTGAAATTTCTGAAGCAGATTATCAAGTAAAAGTTGCTGAAGTATTGAAAGATTATTCAAAGAAAGCAAATATTCCTGGATTTAGAAAAGGAAATATTCCCTTAGGAATGATAAAAAAGCAATACGGAAAATCTATAATGATTGATGAGGTTAATAAATTGCTTCAAGAGTCATTAAACAAATTTTTGGTTGAAGAAAAACTGGACATTCTTGGAAATCCAATTCCGAAAATGAAAGATGATTTCTCTTGGGATGAAAAAGATTATTTATTTGAATTCGAATTAGGTTTAGCACCAGAATTTGATGTAAATCTTGATGCTAAGAAAAAAATAACTCAATACACAATCGTTGCTGATAAAGAATTAATCAATAAAGAAATAGTGAACTTACAACAACGTTTTGGTAAGATGTCTGCTAGAGATGTGATTGCTAAAGGTGTTAATGTTACTGGAACATTTGTAAACGCAGAAAAAGAAATCGAGAAAAGTTTCAGCTTTGTATTAGAAGATATCAAAGGAAAGTCTAACCAAAAAGGTTTTATTGGTCAGAGTGTTGGTGCTGTTGTTGAATTAAAATCTAAAGGTTTGTTTGTAGATGAACATAAATTAATGGGAGCAACTGGTTTGACTCATGATGATGTTCAAGGATTAAACATTCCATTAACGTTTACAGTAGAAGATATTACGTTTACTGAATTGGCTGAATTAGATCAAGATTTCTTTGACAAGGTGTTGGGTAAAGATGCAATTACAACGGTATCTGAATTGAAAGATAAGATCAAAGCAGATGCAGAAGGTCAATTTCAATCTCAAGCAGATCAACAATTATTAAATGCTATTACAGAATATTTTATTGACAATACGAAGTTTGATTTACCGTCAGATTTCTTAAAAAAATGGTTAGCAGTTTCTGGAGAGAATCCTTTAACTGAAGAGCAAGCTGTTGAGGAATTCAACCGTTCTGAAAAAGGTTTACGTTACCAATTAATTGAAGGTAAACTTGTAAAAGGAAATAATTTACAAGTTACTTTTGAGGAATTAAAAGAGTATGCTAAAGGATTTATTAAAAGTCAAATGGCACAATACGGAAACATGAATCCTGAAGAAAAAGAATTAGAAGATATTTCTACAAGAGTTCTTGAAAATAAAGAGGAAGCGAAAAGATTGCAAGAGCAATTGATGAGTTCTAAATTGTTAGGTTTCTACAAAGAGAAAATGACATTTAAAACGAAAGAAGTTACTTACGAAAACTTTGTAAAAGAAGTGTATAAATAAAAATTTTATTCCTGCGAAGGCAGGAATCTAAGAATTAAAAAGCCTTGAGAAATCAAGGCTTTTTTTAGTGAATTACTATTCCTTAGCGCCATGGCTCTTTGCAGTTTCTATCCAATGTTCAGAAATTTCCTTTGCGTCCGCTCCTAAGCCTCTAGCCAAATGTAATGCTACACCCATAATTAAAACAGAAGCATCATGAAGTTCTTGTGGTGTTTGTAGGTTTCCAAACTTTTCTTGCGCTTTTAATAGTAGTAAATCATTGTGTTTTTGAGCAAAAGTAGTTGGATTCTCAATGTTATCGTTTATTGCAGGTAACATCAAGCAGTCTATCCATTCTTCACCTATTCTTGCTGCTAATAACTCAGGAAGTTCGTTTCCTATTTCTCTCCATACACTTAATGTTTTCGTGTCTCCAGATGCAGCTAATCCTGAGTCTAAAAGTAACTCAAAGGCAATATCAGCAATGTTTTGCATTATAATTAAATATTCATCTTGAGCCTTTTCGAATGGATCTGCTTCCTGTCCTTTAAGATATTCACCTACACTAAGTTTGGGTAATTCTAGAACTTCAGAGCAGTCTGTCAAACAAGGGAATGTATCTCCTTGGTAAATATAATGTGTTTTATTAGATTGTATTTGACGGCCTAATGGATATAGACGACACGCTAATGGGCGACCCAAATGGACGCTACAACCTACATTCTCTACATATTGGCTACATGCTTGTTGCCCTTTTTTATCGGGTTTTCCGTTAAAGCGCAATCGAATACCACCAAACTCACAATACAAATCACGAAATTCTCTTGAAGTAATTTTCTTTTCTTTACTGAAACTTAGTAACTCCCATGGATTAAGCATTACAGTTTTACCAAAACAGCAAGTTCCAGATCGGGAGCAGGTAAGTGGTAATATACTTTGAGTATTGAGTTTAGTTACTTGCATTTTTTAATACACTATAATTAAGTAATTTTTGTTTTTAAGTGTTTAATAAGCATAATGGATGCCATAATTAGATTAACTCCTAAAAACAAACTGCCAAATAGTAATAATTGAATGTAGTTATCATCATTTGTATTAGTGAATTCTGACAATTCAGATATTAAAGCCAAAACCATAAATAGATTTAATAGTATAAATATTGAAGAAATAACAATTCCTAAAGTTGCTTTTTTTGAAATGAGTTGGTAGGTAAATATTGCCAATAAAACGATTGCAATTGGATTAAATAGATTGGAAGTTAAGATCCAATAGTATATAGTTGCGGCAATTAAATATAATTCTGTAATTTTTGAAATAATTTTTTTATTCATGATAGCGTTTAGTTTTCACTACACAATATTCTCCACACCTTGAAGTGTTACATAAAAACCTTGACCTTCTTTTTGACAAAACCCTTGACTTATGTTTTGGTTCAATTGGTGACTTGGATTTGTGATTTTTACTTGTCGTGCAGCGCGCAAAGCATCTGTAACCTCTTTGGTCTTTATCATTTGCTATCCACGTTGTTGTAACCAAACTGCTGTACCTAAAAAGCGTCTACGTTGCTTGTCTATAGCATCGCGCTTGCGCAAAAAAGTAGAAAGGTTTTCTGTTGCAGCCTGTTCTGTAACTTGTGTAGTTTTTGGAGTGCTTTTTTTGCTCTCACTTTCCAGTTCTGGAATACGCGTCAACACTTTATCCAATTGTTCGGTTACCCAATCTTGGTCGCCTTCGCCAACAAATTCGATATTCCCAATTTTAAATTCTATACGAGCGTTTGCCATTATTTTTTTAAAGATTTCTTCTCTCGTTCAAAAGTAGCAAAAGTAAATTAAACATCAAACTTTATAATCAAACTAATATTTAACGAATAGTTCTTATCTTTACACTTTATTATTTTAAATAGATCTAGATGAATTACGGAAAAGAATTTAAAGAATTTGCTACTAAGCATCACGGTATTAATAGTATGTACTATGATAAAATCGTGAGTAATGTAACACCATATATTATGGAAGAGCGCCAAATGAATATTACTCAAATGGACGTTTTTTCTCGTTTAATGATGGATAGGATTATCTTTCTAGGAACAGGAATTGATGATTATGTTGCCAATATCATTCAAGCGCAATTATTATTTTTAGAAAGTGTTGACAGTTCTAAAGATATTTCAATCTATATAAATTCTCCAGGAGGAGGCGTTTATGCAGGATTAGGGATTTATGATACAATGCAATTCATTAAGCCAGATGTAGCAACAATTTGTACAGGAATGGCAGCTTCTATGGGAGCAGTATTGATGTGTGCAGGAACGAAAGGAAAGCGTTCAGCCTTACCTCATTCTCGTGTGATGATTCACCAACCTTTAGGTGGTGCTTCAGGTCAAGCAAGTGATATTGAAATTACTGCAAGAGAAATAATGAAGTTGAAAGGTGAGTTATATGATATTATTGCAAAACATTCTGGTCAAACTGTAGAAAAAGTCCACAACGATTCAGATCGTGATTATTGGATGAAAGCAAAAGAAGCGAAGGCTTACGGAATGATTGATGAAATATTAGAAAGAAAATAGTTTTTTTATTGATGCTCATTTGAGTATCAGGTTAAAAAATAAATTATGGCGAAAGAAGAAATATTAGAATGTTCATTTTGTGGACGAAAGAAAGCGGAGACAGATTTGTTAATTGCAGGTTTAGATGCGCATATATGTGATAAGTGTATTGAGCAAGCTCATGGTATTGTAGTAGAAGAAGTTACGGATGGTAAATCAACCTCTTTGTCTTCTGAAATTATATTGAAAAAGCCTATTGAAATTAAAGCTTTTATAGATCAATATATGATTGGACAAACGGATGCAAAACGCGTAATGGCAGTTGCAGTCTACAATCATTATAAAAGATTATTGCAAAAAAACACGAAGGACGAAGAAGATGAAGTTGAAATAGAAAAAAGTAACATCATTATTGTTGGTGAAACTGGAACTGGAAAAACGCTGATTGCTAAGACAATTGCAAGAATGCTAAATGTTCCTTTTGCTATTGTAGATGCTACTGTATTGACTGAGGCTGGATATGTTGGTGAAGATGTTGAAACGTTATTGACACGCTTATTACAAGCAGCAGATTATGATGTAGAGAAAGCACAAAGAGGAATTGTTTTTATTGACGAAGTAGATAAAATTGCTCGTAAAGGAGACAATCCATCTATTACAAGAGATGTTTCTGGAGAAGGTGTTCAACAAGCCTTATTGAAACTGTTAGAAGGAACGGTTGTGAATGTACCGCCAAAAGGAGGTCGTAAACATCCTGATCAAAAATTTGTTGAAGTTGATACTACAAATATTTTATTTATTGCAGGTGGAGCATTTTCTGGAATTGATAAAAAAATAAGTAAGCGATTAAATCGTCAAGCAGTTGGTTATAGTGCCTCTATAAGCGATGATAATATAGACGAAGAGAACTTATTACAATATATTTTACCAACCGATTTAAAAGCCTTTGGTTTAATTCCAGAAATTATTGGACGTTTACCTGTTTTGACTCACATGAATCCATTGGATGCTAATACGTTAAGAGCAATTTTGACAGAGCCAAAAAATTCTATAATCAAGCAGTACAAAAAATTGTTTGAAATGGATGGAATTGATTTTTCTATTGATGAAAAAGCATTGAGCTATATTGTAGGTAAGGCGGTTGAGTATAAATTAGGAGCTCGTGGATTACGTTCACTTTGTGAAGCGATTTTAACAGATGCGATGTTTGAATTGCCTGGAAGTGAAGAAAAAGAATTGCGTGTAACTAAAAAATATGCGGAAGCAAAAATTACCAAAACAACACTTAAAAAGTTGAAAGCAGTTTCTTAAATTGCTTTCATTTCCTTTGAATAAAAGAACTTAGGAAAAAGGATATATGATTTCTAGAAATACCATTGATACTGTTTTTGAAACTGCTCGTGTAGAGGAGGTGATTGGTGAGTTTGTCCAATTAAAAAAAGCAGGAAGTAATTTCAAGGGTTTGAGTCCGTTTTCTGATGAAAAATCACCATCGTTTATGGTGTCTCCAGTAAAACAGATATGGAAAGATTTTTCTTCAGGTAAAGGAGGAAATGTAGTTTCTTTTTTAATGGAGCATGAGCATTATTCATATCCAGAAGCCATACGGTTTTTAGCGAAAAAGTATAATATTGAGATTGATGAAATTGAGCAGACTGACGAGCAAAAGGATCAAGCAACAGAGCGAGAAAGTATGTTTTTGGTTTCAGAATTTGCAAGAGATTACTTTCACGACATCCTATTAAATAATGGAAAAGGAAAAGCCATTGGTTATTCATATTTTAAAGAACGTGGTTTTACAGATGAAACCATTAAAAAGTTTGAATTAGGGTACAGTCTTGATGATTGGTCACACTTTACTGACACTGCAGTTAGAAAAGGATATGACATTGATTATTTAGAAAAAACAGGACTTACAATTGTCAATGAGACGCGTCAATTTGATAGATTCAAAAGCCGTGTTTTATTTCCTATTCATAGTATGAGTGGACGTGTTCTAGGTTTTGGAGGGCGAATACTTACAAACGAGAAAAAAGCTGCAAAATATTTAAATTCTCCTGAAAGCGATATATACCATAAAAGTAAAATTTTATATGGTATTTACTACGCTAAACAGTCCATTGCAAAAGAAGATAACTGTTATTTAGTTGAAGGGTATACAGACGTTATTTCTTTTCATCAAAATGGAGTAGAGAATGTTGTTGCATCTTCTGGAACAGCATTAACTTCTGATCAAATAAGATTGATTAGTAGGCTTACCAAAAACATTACCATTCTTTTTGATGGAGATGCGGCAGGAATGAGAGCTTCTTTACGTGGAATAGATTTGATTTTAGAGCAAGGAATGAATGTCAAGGTATTGACGTTTCCTGATGGTGATGATCCTGATAGTTTTTCAAAACGTGTTTCTACTGATGAATTAAAAGAATATTTAGGGGAAAATGCTCAAGATTTTATCAATTTTAAAGTTTCTATATTATTAGAAGATGCTAAAAATGACCCTGTAAAAAAAGCAGGATTGATTAGAGATATTGTAGTGAGTATTTCTAAAATTCCAGATAGTATTCAAAGAGAAGTGTACATTCAAGAATGTGCTCGTATCATGAGTATTTCTGAAACGGTATTGTTTAGCGAATTAGCACAAATATTTAAAAAAGAACAAAGAGAAGCTTCTAAAAAACCACTTCAAGTAAGACCTGAAGAGCCTGTATTACAAAAAACGTCTACCCAAGAAAATGTAAATGAATTAGAAAAATATGAAAGGGAGATAATTAAAATTCTCTTACTCCATGGGAATAAAAAAATTAATTTTGTTGATTTAATTGATGATGAAGCCGCTGGTCAAAAGAAAGAAATTTACACGAACTTGATTTCTCAAGAAATCTATTTAGACCTACAAGACGATGAGATTGAGTTTACGAATGAAGTGTTTAGACAAGTTTATTTTGACGTTATTAGTCAGTTAAATCAAGAAGAAGATATAAGTGTTGATGCCTTTATTAATCATGTAAACACTGAAATATCATCTTTAGTGACCAATATTTTAATGGATGATGAAAAACATACTTTAAGTGATTGGAAACGAAAAGAGATTGTTGTAAAAGGTATTGATGAAGGATTGTCAAAATTGGTCTCTGATTCAGTATTTAATCTTCGTAGAATCTTAATTGACGAGAAGATTGGCGAACTGCAAAAAGCGGTTTCAATGGATAAAAGTAATGATAGTATATTAGAAGAAATCGTTAATTATTCTAACTTAAAAAAGCGATTATTTAGCGAATTAAATAGAGTTGTGTAGGCTATTAATTTGTTTAAATCATTTTTTTTAGTATCTTAGGAGAAGAATACCAAAAAAAAGCTATGAAAACTCTGAAAAATTACTCAAGGGCAATATATATATTGCTGAAAATCCCGTTTGCGTTTACACATGCAACAAAGAATAGATTAAGAAAACAAGCAAAATTATTACTGAGAATGGCCTAAGGCTATTTTAAATATTCAGGTATTTCGCATATAGGTATTGGCGCCATTTTGTGTTTATTAGCCCTGTTTAAACGCGTGTATATTTTAAAGACAGTTTTTTGTCTTCCACTGAAATCAGTATTTTTTTTACCTTCATCAACCATGTCCATTGCCCATTCAAGCTCTGGATAGGATGCGCCTATCTGATCTTCATCGGTTCGGTCATCTCCCCAAAGACCATCAGTTGGTGCTGCGTCTAAAATTTCTTGATTGATTCCAAGATGTGCTGCCAATTCAAATACTTCAGACTTTACCAAATCTGCGATTGGACTAAGGTCAATTCCTCCATCACCATATTTGGTATAAAAACCAACACCAAAATCTTCTACTTTATTTCCTGTGCCTGCAACTAAATATCCATGTAGTCCAGCAAAATAATAAAGTGTAGTCATTCTAAGTCTTGCACGTGTATTTGCCAATGCCATAAATCTATCTTCTTCATTCCTCACCGCAGGAATAGCATCAATAAAAGTGTCAAATGTTGGCGTTAAATCAATATTGAGCATAGAGACATCATCAAAATTTTCTTTCAACCAGTTTATATGGTTTACAGCTCTACTAACTTGTATTTCTTCTTGATGAATTGGCATTTCTAAAGTTAATAGTTTCAATCCTGTTTTTGCACATAGCGTTGAGGTTAAAGCAGAGTCTATTCCGCCAGATATCCCAATTACAAAACCATCAATATTTGCTTTGGTTGCATAATCTTTAAGCCATTTAACGATATGATTTACTACTTTTTCAGAATTCATCTTAAACTATTTAGTATTTTTGTACGTTATTAAATTTGAATGTAAATATAACAAAAATAAATGTCAAGAATCTTTCCGTATTTATTGATTTTTTTACTCTTTTCTGCCTGTACCCCCAACGGCGAAAAAAATGGTGTTGATGTTTCAGACATTGAAGTAGACTTTTCTTTAGACAGATTTGACCAAAATTTCTATACTACAAATCCATCTGATTTAAATACACTAAAAAACAAGTATCCAAGAATGCTTTCTGGAGCAGAAGATAGCGTTTGGTTGAATAAAATGAAGAATGAAGATGACCTTTATTTGTTTAGCGAATCTCAAAAAGTTTTTGGCAATTTTTCAGAAACTAAAAACGAACTTGAACAATTATTTAAGCATATAAAATACTATACGCCTAGTTTTAAAGCGCCGAATGTTATCACTCATATTTCTAATCTAGATTATGATTATCCAGTAATTTATGCAGACACTTTATTATTTGTTGCCTTAGATATGTATTTGGGGAGAAACAATATTGTGTATAGTGATTTTCCAAAATATATATCTCAAAACTACGTAAAAGAAGCCGTTGTAGTAGATGCTGCTAAAGACATCATCAATCAAAGTTATAGAAAAGAAAAAAGTAGAACTTTTTTAGACAGAATGATAAATGAAGGTAAATTTTTATATCTGTTAGATCGTTATTTGCCCAATACTTCTGATAAATTGAAGATACACTATGATGCCGATAAAATGGAATTTGTGCAAATGAATGAAATCAATATTTGGAAATACTTTATTGAAAACGAATTACTGTTTAGTAATGACTCTAAATTGAATGCTAGATTTATTGATCTTGCACCTTTTTCTAAATTTTACAAAGAATTTGATCAAGAAACTCCTGGAAGAGTTGGCGTGTGGATAGGTTGGCAAATTGTTCGTGCATATATGAAGAATAATGACGTAACTTTGCAGCAATTAATGGCTACAAGTCCAGAAATAATTTATAAAAAATCTAAATACAAACCAAGAAAGTAATAATATGGCTGTAACATCTAAATCAAAAATTGAATTTATAATTGGTCTTGACGAAAATAAAATTCCAGAAGAATTAAATTGGAGTGCTGATGATGGGAACATTAAAAATTCAGAAGTAAAAGCAATGTTAATTTCTGTTTGGGACCACAACAAAAAAGACACTTTGAAGGTAGATTTGTGGACCAAAGATATGCCTGTAGATGAGATGAAACAATTCTTTCATCAAACACTGGTTTCTATGGCTAGTACTTTTGAAACGGCTACAAATGATGAGAAAATGACTGCAACGATGCGCGATTTTTGTGATTATTTTGCTGAGAAGTTGGAACTGAAACAGTAAATTTAGTTCTTAAACTCCGAAATTTGTTTGATTATAAATTGGTAATCTTCAGGGCTGTTCACAAAGTCTAATTGAGAGACATCAATCACCAATGTATTTAATTCTTTTTCCGATTTGATAAAAGTAGCATAACCTGCATGAATCTTATCTAAATATTCAGGCTCAATATTTTGCTCATAGTCACGACCACGATTCTTAATATTGGTTAGTAAACGGTCTGTATTCTGATATAAATACACGTAAATATCAGGTTTTGATATTTCTCGATACATCACGTCAAACACTTTTCTATACAATGCATATTCATCTTTGTGCAATGAAACTTGAGCGAAAATCAATGATTTGAAAATGTAATAATCTGAGACGATGAAGTTTTTAAATAAATCAAACTGCGCTAAATCTTCCGATAATTGATTGTATCTATCTGCCAAAAAACTCATTTCTAAAGGAAATGCATAACGCTCCATATCTTCATAATACTTTGGTAAAAATGGATTGTCTGCAAAACGTTCTAGAACTAATTTAGCATTGTAATCATCACCAATCATTTTGGCAAGCGATGTTTTTCCTGCACCTATATTTCCTTCAATCGCTATATAGTTGTATTTCTCAAACAATGATATTGGTCGAATAAGAGTAGCGTCAATTTTTTCAATAGCGCTTGAATCATCAGAATTCTGAAGACACATTAAAATGGTTTGCTTTTCAATAGGATGTCTGTAATTTGGTGTAATTTCTGTTAATGGAACTAGTACAAACTTGCGTTCTAACATTCTTGGATGCGGAACAATTAAGTTTGGCGAAAAAATAATTTCATCATCAAATAGTAAGATGTCCAAATCAATACTTCTTCCTGAGTATTCATTTGAATTAGTTCGAACTCTCCCAAGACTTTCTTCAATTTCAAGAAGTGTTTTAAGAAGTGTTTCGGGATTTAAATTAGTTGAAGCTTCTACACAGCAATTAAAAAAATCGTCGCCATCAAAACCCCAAGATTTGGTTTTATAGATTGATGATACTTTGTGAATAGCACCAACTTTTTCACCAATTAAATCAATTGCTTTTTGCAAATGCTTTAATTTATTACCTTGATTACTTCCAAGAGATATATATGTAGTTCTTACGATTTTCATTTTCGGTTTACAAAGTAAAGAAACTGTCTCTTATACACATCTCCGAGCCCACCGAGACCTCTCTACATCTCGTAT
>OJHH01000399.1_pt1 | contig 14508 bp, 14 predicted proteins | sample 1594911 | NCBI WGS metagenome assembly OJHH01 (sample SAMN05416787, study PRJEB24817) | seawater metagenome | isolation source: Sea water | place: Canada:Atlantic | collected 2013-11
GAGATGTAGAGAGGTCTCGTGGGCTCGGAGATGTGTATAAGAGACAGGGTCGAGATCACGCGCATAGCTACGCCCCGTTCAGCCTTAATCCGAGCGCATATCTCACGGACCAGCCCCACGTAACCCCAAAACACGCCTGATTGCATACATGCAACGGTGTTGGTCCCCACGACCGCTTGCGGTTTGGATATATCGACATGAGGCAACGCCGCAGCTGCATTGTGAAGGGCCGCAAGCGATAGGTTCACGCCGGGCGCGATCACCCCGCCGACGTAAGCCCCATCGGTGTCAACCACGTCGAATGTTGTTGCTGTCCCAAAGTCCACGACGATCAGGTTGCCGCCGTGTCGCGCGTAGGCCCCTGCCGTGTTTACCAACCTGTCAGGCCCCACCGCGGTCCCTTCGTCGACGCGCGGGTCTGCCGGAAGCAGGCAATCGGATTTGCCAACAACCAAGGGCCGGCAGTTGAAATACCGATCAGACAGGACCCGCAAGTTGAAGACAACGCGCGGCACTGTTGACGAGATGATGACCTCGTTGATGGTTACGTCGACCTTGTGAATTTCCATCAGGGTTTTCAGCCAAACGTAATATTCGTCACCCGTGCGCTGCCATTCGGTCGACATCCGCCATGTTCCGATAAATGCCGACCCGTCCCAGATGGAAAAGACAGTGTTGGTATTGCCGCAGTCGATGGCCAAAAGCATGATGTGTTCCTTTTCAGAAATAGACGTCAGCGGCGGGGATGATTTGTGGCCCTGCGCCTGTGATCAAAACCAGATTACCATCGTCGTCGATCGTTTTAAATGTGCCTGTGACTTCGGCCGATGCGGTGCGGGCCGTTATGACCTCGCCCAGTTTGGCTGCGTGTTTCAGCCACTCGGTCCGAATGCGGGTGAAACCATGCGTTGCCAGCAGCGCCTCTTGATCGACGTAGGCATTGGCGAGCGTTGTCAGAAAGTCGATTGCGTCAACGTCCCAGCCGCCGGACGCCTTGAGGCTGGTGGGTGCGAAGGCTGCGTCGGTGACCCCTTGGGGGATGGTTTGCAGGTTCACGCCGATCCCAATCGACAGATAGCTGACCACGCCGTGCTGTCCGGTGGATTCGAGTAGGATGCCTGCGACTTTGCCACCCTGCAAAAGCACGTCGTTGGGCCATTTCAGGCTAAGTTTTTCGGAGGGGACATATATCGCCAACGCATTGTAAAGCGCGTTGGCCGCAAGGAACGATCGCTGTGCGGCCTGCGCTGGCGTGCATTGCGGTTTGAACACTAGTGTCGCTGTCAGGTTGCCCTTTGGTGTGAGCCACGCCCGCCCCCTGCGCCCGCGCCCATCGGTTTGCTGGTGCGCCATGATCCATGTGGGGGATGTGATTGAGGCCGCCATTTGGGCGGCCTCGGTCATTGTGCTGGTGGTGCTGTCCAGAACGATCCTGTCGACCCCTGCGGGCCACTGGGTCATCTGGTTAGTTGACAAGTGTCGCCGCCGCAGCCTGCGCGATGGTTTCAATCCCAAACAGGTTGATACCTGGCACCCAAGCGAGCCCAACAATGGCCGCAGTCACAATGGCAGTGATCCACAAAACTGGAGGCATCTTGCCGTCCAGCCCGTCGTTTTCTTCGCCGAAGTAGACAAAATACACGATACGGATGTAGTAGAATGCGCCGATCACAGATGCGATCACACCAGCGACGGCCAACCAGCCGAGCCCTGCGTCATAGGCAGCGCGCAGCACGTAGAGTTTGCCAAAGAAGCCCAACAGCGGTGGCACGCCAGCAAGGCTGAACATCATCACAAGCACGACAAGCGCCATCAGCGGCTGTTTCTTAGAGTACATCTTGAGTGAATTAATGTCTGTTACGGGCCGACCGTCACGTTCCATGCTGAGGATAAACGCGAATGTGCCTACGTTCATGGTCACATAGATCGCCATATAGATCAGCATGGCTTGTACGCCAAATGCCGTGCCAGCCGCCAAGCCCATCAGCGCAAAGCCCATGTGTGCAATGGATGAGTAGGCCATAAGCCGTTTGATGTCGCGCTGACCGATGGCTGCGATTGCCCCAAGGAACATCGACAGCACCGAGATGAACGCCACGATCTGTTGCCATTCGCCGACAATCCCGCCGAACGCATCGTGCACGACCCGCGCAAACATCGCCATTGCTGCGATCTTTGGTGCGGTTGCGAAAAATGCGGTTACGGGTGTTGGTGAGCCTTCGTAAACGTCAGGGGTCCACATGTGGAAAGGTGCCGCCGAGACTTTGAATGCCAGACCCGCAATCAAGAATACGACGCCGATCAGCAGGCCGACGGAATAGCCGTCAGCAGTGGCCAAGATGATGCCCGAGAACAATGTTGTCCCAGAGAAGCCGTAGACCAGCGATGCACCGTAAAGCAGCAAGCCAGACGAAAGCGCCCCAAGGACGAAGTATTTCAGACCGGCTTCTGTTGATTTCACGCTGTCGCGGCGCAGCGATGCCACGACGTAAAGCGCCAGTGATTGTAGCTCTAGGCCCATGTAAAGCGCCATCAGGTCGCCAGCGGAGACCATGACCATCATGCCCACAACGGACAGTGCCACCAGAATTGGGTATTCGAATTTTAGTAATCCGCGCCGTTGCATGTATTCTTGCGACATCAGCAGCACAGCCGCCGCCGACAGCAGGATCACGACCTTGGCGAACCGTGCGAACCCGTCGTTATTGTACATGCCATCGAATGCGGTGACCGTTTGCGCGGCCCCCGTCCCGATCCAGAGCGCCAGCAGGACGAAAACGCCTGATGTCACCCATGTCAGCAGCGGCGCCATGCCGTCTTTGGTCGTGTAGACCGCAGCGAGCAGCGCGCCCATCGCAAAGATCGCCAGAACAATTTCCGGCATCATGGTTTGGATATCAGCAGAGATCATGTGACCCGTTCCTTAATGCGTGCCAGCGGAGTGCATACCCGCCGTCGCCATGTCGTAGTTTTCAACCAGCGCCGCAACGCTTGGTCCAATAATATCAAGCACCAGCGCCGGATAGACGCCCAAGAGCAATGTCATGAACACCAACGGCGCAAAGATGAACCGCTCGCGGGTTGTCATGTCTGTGATGGTGCGCAGGCTTTCTTTGATCAGATCGCCCATGACTACGCGGCGGTAAAGCCACAGCGCATAAGCCGCCGACAAGATCACCCCAGTGGTCGCAAACATCGCAACCCATGTGTTCACTTGGAAGATGCCCATCAGCACAAGGAATTCACCGACGAACCCAGATGTACCGGGCAGACCTACGTTGGCCATTGTGAAGAACATGAAGATCAGCGCGAAGGCTGGCATCCGGTTCACAAGCCCACCGTAGGCGTCAATTTCACGTGTGTGCATCCGGTCGTAAATAACCCCGACCAGCAGGAACAACGCCCCTGAGATAAAGCCGTGGCTGATCATCTGAAAGATCGCGCCGTCGATACCTTGTTGGTTGACTGCAAAGATACCCATTGTCACGTAACCCATGTGGGCGACGGATGAATAGGCGATGAGTTTCTTCATGTCTTCTTGGACCAGCGCCACAAGTGACGTGTAGATGATCGCGATTGCTGACAGCCATAGAACGAGGTCGCCCATGACTTCGGACCCAATGGGGAACATAGGCAGCGAGAACCGCAAGAAGCCGTAGCCGCCCATTTTCAAAAGGATTGCCGCAAGTACGACGGAACCAGCTGTTGGCGCTTGAACGTGTGCGTCGGGCAGCCATGTGTGCACCGGCCACATTGGCATTTTCACCGCAAATGATGCGAAGAATGCCAGCCACATCAGGGTTTGCATGCCGCCGACAACGTGGATGCCCAGCACCGAGAAGTCTTCTGAACCGAATTCAGTGACCATCAGCGTTGGAATGTCTGTTGTCCCTGCTTCACTGAACATTGCGACCATCGCCACCAGCATTAGGACCGACCCAAGGAAGGTATAGAGGAAGAATTTGAACGATGCGTAGATCCGGTTTTTGCCGCCCCAGATGCCGATAATCAGGAACATCGGGATCAGGCCTGCCTCGAAGAACAGGTAGAACAGCACGAGGTCGAGCGCCATGAAGACGCCGAGCATCAGCGTTTCCAGCAGCAAGAATGCGATCATGTATTCTTTGACCCGTGTGCTGACGGTCCAGCAGGACGCGATCACAAGTGGCATCAGGAATGTGGTGAGCATCACGAACAGGACCGAAATCCCGTCGACGCCCATTTTATAGTTCATGCCCATCAGCCATTCACGTTCCTCCACCATCTGGAAGTCAGTGTTAGACGGATCAAACCCGAACAGGATGAACAGCGACACAACGAACGTGGCCACGGTTGTCCCCATTGCGACCCATTTGGCATTGCCTTGGGCTTCCGCATCATCACCGCGCAAAAACAGCGCAAGAATGATCGCACCCAGCAGCGGGATAAACGTGGTGAGGGAAAGTAAGTTGCCCATTAGTTGGCCCCTCCGGTCATAGTTACCCATGTGATCATGGCTGTGATTCCAAGCACCATGAAGAAGGCGTAGGTGAAGATGTAGCCGGACTGTGCGCGGTTCACCCATTTGGTGAAGAATGGCACGATGCCCATGGCGACCGCGTTGATGCCGCCGTCGATGGTGCGGGTGTCGCCTTGTTTCCACAAGAACCGCCCGACCCACATCGCTGGTTTGATGAAGATCGCGTTATACAGCTCGTCAAAGTACCATTTGTTGAGCAGGAAGTTATAAAGCGGTGCCTGTTGGCGTGCCAGTTTGGCAGGCAGATCGGGGCGATGGATATACATCAAAAAGGCCAAGGCAAAACCGCTGATCATTGCGATGAACGGCGACAGTTTCACCCAAGCGGGCACGCCGTGGGCTTCGTGAAGCACATGGTTGTCAGCGGCTTTAAAGATCGCGCCTTTGCCCGGCTCGGTTGGCCATTCAGCAGCACCGTGGTCACCGTCTTCGGCGTGGTCATCGGTTTCTTCGGCTGCTGCATTGGCAGGCGAGATCAGCATGAATGCATTTGCGTGGTCTTCGGATTCTTCAGAGGCGTCGAGCACCCCAAAGAATTCGCCGACAGATGCGTCGCTGCCAAAGTATGGTTTGTAGAAAATCATGCCAGAGAACACCGCGCCAAATGCCAATACCGCAAGCGGGATCAACATGACGTTGGGGCTTTCGTGCGCGTGGTCATGGGTGTGCTTGTCGCCGCGCGGCGTGCCGTAGAATGTCATGAACATCAGGCGCCAGCTGTAGAAACTGGTCATAAAGGCCGCGATTACGAGCATCCAGAATGCGTAGGATGATTGCGCTGCATAGGCGGATTCGATGATTGCGTCTTTGGACACAAAGCCCGCGAACCCAACAGGAAAACCGATATAAAGGAACGGAATGCCGACGCCGGTGATCGCAAGGGTGCCGATCATCATCGCCCAGAATGTCTTGGGCATTTTGTGACGCAGGCCGCCATAGTTCCGCATGTCTTGTTCGTGGTGCATCCCGTGGATCACGGAGCCAGCACCAAGGAACAACATCGCTTTAAAGAACGCATGTGTCAGTAGGTGGAACATCGCGACGGAATAAACGCCGATACCAGCGGCCACGAACATATAGCCAAGCTGCGACATGGTGGAATATGCGATAACCCGTTTGATGTCGTTCTGCACAAGACCAACGGTCGCAGCCATGAACGCGGTTGTGGCGCCCATAAATACGATGAAGTTTTTCGCCTCTGGCGCGTATTCAAGCAGTGGTGACATCCGGCAAACGAGGAACACACCGGCGGTAACCATGGTGGCGGCGTGAATGAGCGCGGAGACGGGCGTTGGCCCTTCCATCGCGTCGGGTAGCCATGTGTGCAGGAACAGCTGTGCTGATTTACCCATCGCGCCGATGAACAGCAGGACCGCGATCAGGTTGGCCGCATTCCAGTCTGTCCAGAGGAACGTAAGTTCCTGCTGTGCCAGCGTTGGGATTGCCGCAAAGATGTCGTCGAATTTGATGCTGTCGGTCATCATATAAAGCGCAAAGATGCCCAATGCGAAGCCGAAGTCACCGACACGGTTGACCACGAAAGCCTTAATCGCGGCGGCGTTGGCGGTTGGTTTTTTGTAGTAGAAACCGATCAGCAGGTAGGATGCGACGCCAACCCCTTCCCAGCCAAAGAACATTTGCACGAGGTTGTCGGCTGTCACCAGCATCAACATCGCAAAGGTAAAGAATGACAGGTAGGCGAAGAAACGGGCCTTGTAATGCTCGCCCTCACCAAAGTTTTCGTCATGCGCCATGTAGCCGACGGAATACAGATGCACGAGCGCGGACACAGTTGTGATCACGATCAGCATTGTGGCGGTCAGACGGTCCATGCGGATCGCCCAATCGGTGGATAATGTGCCGGATTCGATCCAACGCATGATCTGGATATGCTCGGTGACGCCGTCAAACGTCAGGAACGCGACCCATGACAGGAACGCCGCAAGGAACAACAGCCCTGTGGTCAGCCACTGTGCTGCGGTTTCCCCGATGAATTTCCAGCCAAAGCCCGCGATAAGCGCGCCGACCAGAGGGGCGAATAGGATGATGGTTTCCATGTGGTTTAGCCCTTCATCACGTTGACGTCTTCAACGTCAATCGTTCCGCGGTTACGGAAGAAACAAACGAGGATCGCCAGACCAATCGCGGCCTCGGCGGCGGCGACTGTGAGGACGAAAAGCGTGAACACTTGGCCGACCAGATCCCCAAGGAAGCTGGAGAAGGCAACAAAGTTGATGTTCACTGCGAGCAGCATCAGTTCGATGCTCATCAGCAGGATGATCACGTTTTTGCGGTTTAGGAACAGGCCAAAGATGCCAATTACAAAGAGTGCCGCAGATACGGTGAGGTAGTGTTCGATACCGATCATGATTAAAGCCCCTGCCCTGGTTTGACGTCGATGTTCTTCATGGATTTTGCTGGATCGCGGTGCATTTGTTGCATTACGTTCTGGCGCTTAATGTCGGTTCGGTGGCGCAGGGTCAGTACGATTGCGCCGATCATTGCGACCAGCAGGATCAGGCCAGCCAGTTGGAACAGCATAATATATTTGTCATAGATCAGCAGGCCAAGGGCGGCTGTGTTCTGCGCGTCGCCTGCGGGTGCGTCGATGTTTGCCGCGACTGCATCCGCGTAATCCCAAGCCCCAAAGGCCATGCCGAGTTGCATCAAGATGATCACGCCGATCAGCAGGGCCAGTGGCATGTATTTCGACATTTCCGCCTTGAGTTCTGCAAAGTCGACGTCGAGCATCATGACCACGAAGAGGAACAGCACCGCGACCGCGCCGACGTAGACGATGATCAGCAGCATGGCGACAAATTCCGCGCCCAGTAGGACGAACAGCCCTGCTGACGACAGGAATGCGAGGATCAACCAAAGCACCGAATGCACGGGGTTTCGGCTGATGACTGTCATCAATCCGCCTGCAATCGTGGAGATCGCAAAGAGGTAAAATGTGAATGCGGCAACGGTCATGAAGATGCGTCCTTTTCCATCACGTCGGTGGCGATTTCCATCGCCGTTGTCATTGCAGGCACACCGCCGAACACCGCCGCTTGGGCGATTGTTTCTGCGATTTCCTGTTTGGTGGCACCTGCCTCGATGAGGTGGCGCACGGTCAGTCGGATTTGCACGTCGGCGCTGGCACCAGTGATGGTCAGCGCGTGCAACGTCAGCAATAGCTTGGTTTTCGCATCCAACCCGTCGGGGTTCATGCCCTTGCCCATGAACTGTTCCATCATATCCTTGGACATTGTTGGAAACAGATCTTCAAAACCCTTTGGCGCGAATGTCTCGGACGCGGGGTTGAATTCTTTGGCCATGTCTTGGCCCATCTTGAGGAATGCGGCGAACGGATTGTCGGTCATACGATGTCTCCTAAGCGCGATAACAGGTCGGCAACGTTGGTTTGAAACGCCTCTGCGTCGGCTGGATCGGCGTCTTCCCATGTTTCGGCAAGTTCTGATGTTTCGGACACAAGAAGTTTTGGCAGTGCGGTTGTTGCAAAGTCGATCAGATCAAGGTGTTCGACGACGGCGGCGCGGTGCACCAATGCATCTTCAAGCATGTCTTCTTCTAACGCATCGGCCGGATTGTCGTGGCACGCTGCCACAACCTCGGCTGCGACGATGGCCGCCTGCCCTGCATCAATTTCGATGTAAGTGCCGTCTTCTAGGTTGGCGAGGTCTTTTAGAACGGATTCAACAACGGCAACGGTCCCCTCGCGGTAATCCGCAAGGAAGTCCAACGCGCCGTCGTTGTCAAAGCTACCTGTTCCCCAAGCACCCATCTTATGAAACCCATCCTAAATTCATCGGTACGGCGCATCCATTTCTAGGTTGCGCGCGATCTCTGCTTCCCAACGGTCGCCGTTTTCGAGAAGCTTATCTTTGTCGTAATACAGCTCTTCACGGGTTTCTGTTGAGAACTCAAAATTCGGGCCTTCGACGATTGCGTCTACTGGGCAGGCTTCTTGGCAAAAACCGCAGTAGATGCATTTCGTCATGTCGATGTCATATCGGGTTGTCCGGCGTGACCCGTCATCGCGCGGTTCCGCGTCGATTGTGATGGCTTGCGCGGGACAGACCGCTTCGCAGAGTTTACATGCGATGCAGCGTTCTTCGCCGTTTGCATAGCGGCGCAGCGCGTGTTCGCCACGGAAACGTGGGGACAATGGCCCCTTTTCATGTGGGTAGTTCAGCGTCGCCTTGGGGCTGAAGAAATACTTCATGCCAAGCCCGAACGCCTTCCAGAAATCCATCAGGAGGAAGTATTTGGCTGTACGGGTGTAATCAAATGGTTCGTTCATTGGTTAAACTCCCATTGTCCAGCGAGCCCAAAAGCCCCCCAGAACTTCAAATTTTGCAAGGAACGACACCAGCACGACCCAGAACAGCGAGAGCGGCAAGAAGACTTTCCAGCCGATCCGCATCAGTTGGTCGTAGCGGTAGCGTGGTGTCAGTGCCTTCACCATCGAGAACATGAAGAAGACCGCGCTCATTTTCAGGACCATCCAGAACACGCCGTCTGGCAGGAAGCTGACGGGTGACAACCAGCCGCCCAAGAACAGCAGCGACACGAGTGCGCACATCAGCACGACCGCCATTAGTTCGCCGATCATAAACAGCAGGAACGGGGTCGATGAGTATTCGACTTGGTAGCCTGCAACCAGTTCTGATTCTGCTTCTGGCAAATCAAACGGTGGTCGGTTTGTTTCAGCCAAGGCGCTGATAAAGAACAAGAATAGCATTGGGAAATGCGCGACCCAATACCAGCTAAAGAAGCCGCCTTCTTGGGCGCCGACGATATCGCCGAAGTTCATTGATCCTGTGGAAATGATCACACCGATAATGATCAGGCCGATGGAAACCTCGTAGGAAATCATCTGTGCCGCAGACCGCAGTGAGCCAAGGAACGGGTATTTGGAGTTGGATGCCCAACCGCCCATGATCACGCCGTAGACTTCAAGCGACGAAATCGCGAAGACATAAAGGATCGCCACATTGATGTTTGAGATCACCCAGCCATCGTTGAACGGGATCACTGCCCAAGTGATGACGGCCAGAACAAAGGCGATCATTGGCGCGAGGAAAAACACGAATTTGTCAGCGCCCGCAGGCACGACGATTTCTTTGACGATGTATTTCAGGAAATCCGCGAATGATTGCAGCAGCCCGAAAGGCCCAACCATGTTCGGCCCTTTGCGCATCTGCACAGCAGCCCAGATTTTCCGGTCAGCATACATCAGGAACGCAAGTGCGACCAAAAGCGGGATCAGTACCAAAAGGCACTGCCCAAGGATCACAAGCACGATGCCCAGATTGGTATTGGTGAAAAATTCAACCATAGTTTTCGTTTCCTTACACCGTTGGAATGCCAGCCGTGCCGCAATCGGCGACGGCCACTTCGGCGTCAATTGTCTTGAGCCCACGCGGAAGCGCAGGAGAGATCGTATAAACTGCATCGGCGGACCAAAGCCCGCCATTTTCCGCCGCTTGGGTCCGCACATGCCGCAAGAACCCGTATCCACGGATCAGCGTATATTGTGCAGCCGCGCACTCGGCGTATTTCGTCACTTGTTCGACCGTATTAGCGCCAGTCATAGCCACCCGAAAGTTGACCAAATCACCGTCCAACAGCCGTGTCTCAATGCCATCATATGATGGTGACATAGACCCTTTGGACACTTGCGGATCTGCAACTGTGCAGGCCGTCAGCGTAAGCGCGGATATGATCGCTGCGATCTTCACCTACTCGGCAGCCAGCGCGGCAGATGCCCGCGATTTCGCGTTTGCCGAGAGTTCCGCCATCAACTGGCTTGCCCGCGCGATTGGGTTTGTCAGGTAGAAGTCGGATACGGCGTAGCGGAAGCTGGCTTTGCCCATTTTCTTGGCCTTAAGCGGTGCCCAGTCGTTGGCAGCAACTTCGTCAATTGCCCCCAAGTGCGGGTGCGCTGCGATCATTGCGGTGCGCAGTGCGCCAAGGCTGTCAAATGGCAGGGTTGCGTCCAGTTCAGCAGACAATGCCCGCAGGATCGCCCAGTTTTCTTTGGCTTCACCGGGCGCAAAGGATGCACGCTGCGCAAGTTGTGGCCGCCCTTCGGTGTTCACGAACAGGCCGTTTTCTTCGGTGTAGGCGGCGGCTGGCAAGATGATGTCAGCGCGGTGTGCACCGCGGTCGCCGTGCGAACCTTGGTAGATCACAAATGCGCCTGCATCGATGTCCAACTCGTCGGCACCCATGTTGTAGATCACGTCTGCACCGTCGACAGCGGCCTTAAGGCCCCCATCGGTGGTCGCATCGACGTCCATCGCGCCAACGCGGCCAGCGGCGGTGTGTAGCACCAAAAATTTGCCGCCGGATTTCGACATTGCGGTGCCAAGTACGGCTGCGCCGTCGGCCTCTGTCAATGCGCCCATGCCGATGATCACAAGCGTGTTTTCATCCAAAACGGCAAGATTAGCGAGGGCGTCGCGGCCCGCGCCGAGGTCTTCGACAGGGTATGTCAGATCAACAGGGGCACCGATGCGCGCGATATTTGCGCCGCGCGACCATGCCTGACGCAAACGCGCGTTCAGGACAGGTGATTCCAATTTCGGGTTGGTGCCGATCAGCAGGATTTTCTCCGCGCTGTCAATGTCTTCGATGGCCGCGGTGCCGACGTAACCAGAGCGATTGCCAGCTGGCAGTGCGGCGTTATCGGTACGACATTCAACGGTGCCGCCTTGCCCTTCGATCAATGCCTTCAGTGCAAATGCGGCTTCGGTTGGCGCGAGATCGCCAACAAGGCCAGCAATCTTTTTGCCCTTCATTGCAGCGGCGACGGCGGTCAGTGCCTCGGGCCAGTCTGCTTTGCGCAGCTTACCGTTTTCGCGGATATACGGCGTATCAAGGCGCTGGCGGCGCAGACCATCCCAAACGAAACGGGTTTTATCGGAAATCCATTCCTCGTTCACGCCGTCATGGTTGCGCGGCAACATGCGCATGACTTCACGGCCTTTGGTATCCACGCGAATGTTGGAGCCAAGGCCATCCATCACATCGATAGATTCGGTTTTGGTCAATTCCCAAGGACGGGCGGTGAATGCATAGGGTTTTGAGACCAGCGCGCCGACGGGGCACAGATCAATGATGTTGCCCTGCAGGTTGCTGTCGAGAGTTTCACCCAAGTAGGATGTGATTTCAGCGTCTTCGCCGCGACCAGTTTGGCCCATCTGGTGGATGCCTGCGACTTCGGTAGTGAAGCGCACGCAGCGCGTGCAGGAAATACAGCGGGTCATGTGGGTTTCAACAAGCGGGCCGAGATCAAGATCGTCGGTTGCACGCTTTGGTTCGCGAAAGCGCGAGAAATCGACGCCGTAAGCCATCGCTTGGTCTTGCAGATCGCATTCGCCGCCTTGGTCGCAAATAGGGCAATCAAGCGGGTGGTTGATGAGGAGGAATTCCATCACGCCTTCACGGGCCTTTTTGACCATCGGCGAATTGGTTTTCACAACGGGTGGCTGACCTTCGGGACCGGGGCGCAAATCACGAACCTGCATGGCGCAAGACGCAGCAGGTTTGGGTGGGCCGCCGACAACTTCGACCAGACACATGCGGCAATTGCCCGCAATCGAAAGCCGTTCATGATAGCAGAAACGCGGGATTTCAACACCCGCCTCGCCACAGGCCTGGATCAGGGTCATTGCCCCGTCAACCTCGACCTCATTTCCATCGATAACAACTTTGCGAAGATCAGACATAGCGCGCCTTTATATTCCCATTGCACTGCACACCCAATTATTGAGATGCAGCCTGCTTGGGTTCTAACGCGACATGGCCCGCGATGCCAGTCAGATTGACAAAAAAACCGCCCCAAAAGTGGCTTCTTTCGGGGCAGTGTCTTGAATAATTGTCGATGTACCCAAAAGGGTTAACGCAACAGCCGTCCAATTGCGTTGCCTTCGGCGATTTGCGCACGGCCTACGGCGCAATAACTGGCCTCATCGCCTGCGACAGCGCCGAGGTCTTGCAACCGGCCATAAGCGATTACAATCAGACGATTTTCTTCGACTTTGTCGTTGGTATATGCGTCCACTTCAGCGCGAGAAAAGCCCAGATCAAAGGCATGTTTTCGCAATGAAAACAAATAGTTGATCCCACGAATTCGGCGCGGTTTTATGGTGCCACATCTCTTGGATATCTCGAGCGCCATACCCGTGGCGATAAGGCCTTCGCGCACATGTGCGACGTCTTTCAGCGCGGGGTCCGCTGAAACGGCGCCGCTAAAGCCTGCGACGGTCACGCAGATTGCCAATGCAATTACTGGTGTCTTTTTCATGGGCCAAGTCTTTCTTTTGGATACGGGCGCATCGCCCTGCTTGGGTTAGATGTCGACCGTTCCACGTTGTTATTCAATAACAGATTACAAATTTCGGGTTTGTTGGCGGGTTTACGCGGATGGCGCCGTGTTGGCGCGCATATAGTCCCAGCCAAACGCATCATCGCTGTCGCCAAGGCTGCGCAGATGGTCAAGTTTTGCCATGGCCTCGGCCAATGTGGGTTTATGCCCGACAGGCACCCACCACATAACAAAGTGCATTTCGCCTAGAACCTCGAACCATTCGGCGCGTCGGTGCATGAATTTGGCATGCAGCGTGTCGTACACAAATGTTTGCAAGTGGGCAGGCGTTTCCCAAACCGTGAGGTTCGGGATATACTGTGGGTCGCCGTCGATGGCAGTCGCCGTATTGCCCGCGCCTGCGTCGCCTTCCATCATCCAGACAAATCCCGGCATACGTTTGCCAAGTCCGTTGATGCGGTCGAGATTGTTCATGAAATCAGCGACGCGGGGATCGTCAACGGGCGCAATGAGGCGCCCAATATTCAGTTCAGCAAGGTGTCGTTGTGGCGTTTTTCCACACATCAGGGGGCAACCGTAGTCCAGATGACGTAGGCGATGATCCCTAATGCGGCCAAAGCTAATGCGGTGCGAAACGCCCGCGTAACTGACAGCAACCCGTCAACCACGGCCGTCGAAACTGCAATTGCACCAACCGCGATCAGCGCAATCCCTGCATAATACAGCACCAAATTTTGCGACCCAAAGATCGTTGTGGCCATGCCCAGAACATAAACCGCCAAGGAAAACGCAAAAGCGCGCCAGCTAAATCCACTGCCGCGCCTATTGAATTTAGTCTGCCGCTTCATTCAGCCGCAATTGCGCTGCGTTTATGTGCAATCCGGTCTTCGATGTCGCCACGGAAGTTCTTGATCAGGGCTTGAATTGGCCAAGCGGCCGCATCGCCAAGCGCACAAATAGTGTGGCCTTCGACCTGTTTGGTCACGTCGAGCAGCATGTCGATTTCGTCAACGGATGCGTTGCCTTCGACAAGGCGCGCCATGACGCGCATCATCCATCCGGTGCCTTCGCGGCACGGCGTACATTGGCCACACGATTCGTGTTTATAGAACTTGGACAAACGCCAGACCGCTTTGATCATATCGGTGGAATTATCCATCACGATGACCGCCGCAGTGCCAAGGCTAGAGCCTTTTTCTTTCAGCCCGTCAAAGTCCATGATCGCGTCGCGCATATCCGCGCCGCGCACGTTTGGCACGGATGATCCGCCCGGAATAACAGCCTTAAGATTGTCCCAGCCGCCGCGAATACCGCCGCAATGTTTTTCGATCAGCTCTTCAAATGGGATGCCCATTTCTTCTTCGACAACGCAGGGGTTGTTGACGTGACCAGAGATCGCGAACAGCTTTGTGCCCGCGTTATTCGCACGGCCAATGCCAGAGAACCAGCTGCCCCCACGGCGCAAAATTGTTGGCACAACCGCAATCGATTCCACGTTGTTCACTGTGGTCGGGCAGCCATACAGGCCAGCCCCCGCAGGAAACGGCGGCTTCATGCGCGGCATGCCTTTTTTGCCTTCGAGCGATTCCAGCAACGCAGTCTGTCTCTTATACACATCTCCGAGCCCACGAGACCTCTCTACATCTCG
>OJHH01000401.1_pt1 | contig 14500 bp, 9 predicted proteins | sample 1594911 | NCBI WGS metagenome assembly OJHH01 (sample SAMN05416787, study PRJEB24817) | seawater metagenome | isolation source: Sea water | place: Canada:Atlantic | collected 2013-11
GTTGCTGGGTGTACACGACCCGGTGGTTCTCGAGCTGTTTGCCAAGGAATTGCTGTAGTGGTGGTAGAGGGCGCCGTTGTTATTGTCACAGGCGGTGGCAACGGCATTGGCAAGGCGCTGTGTGCGCGCTTTCACCGTGAGGGCGCCCGCAAGGTGGTGGTGGTGGATTTGCACCCGGCCGATGCCGAGGCAGTTGCTGCCGTGGTCGATGGCGATGCCTATGGCCTCGACGTGCGTGACGAAGCTGCGCTGCAATCGATGGTCGCAGAGGTGGAAGCGAAATACGGTCGAGTCGACCTGTTCTGCAGCAATGCGGGCATTATCGCCGGTGATGGGGAGCCCTGGTGGGCCACCTCGGCGGCCAACGAAACCTGGCAGGCGATGTGGGACATCCACGTCATGTCCCATGTTTTTGCGGCCCGCGCCTGCTTGCCGGGCATGCTGGCGCGTGGCGAGGGATACCTGCTGAATACGGCCTCCGCAGCGGGGTTGCTCAACCAGGTGGGCGATGCGGCCTATTCAACCACCAAGCACGCCGCCATCGGTTTTGCCGAGGCGCTGGCAATTACCCACGGTGACGACGGCATCAAGGTGTCCGTGCTATGCCCGCAGGCGGTTGCGACCCAAATGATCGGCAGTGTGGAAGAGGGCGGCACCGCGGGGGTCGACGGTATCCTGACGCCGGATGAAGTCGCCGAGGCAGTTGTTCAGGGCCTGGCCGCAGAGCGCTTTCTGATACTGCCGCATCCGCAGGTTGCCGATTACCGAGCGTACAAGGCCGCCGACTACGACCGCTGGCTCGGTGGCATGCGTAAATTGCGCCGCCGCTTCGGCAACCCGAACCTTTAAGGAAGCCGCGCCTCACCATGCAACGGGAAGAGCAGCAGGCGCGCTTTGCGCGCACCATCCTCAACGGCTTCGAAGCCTACTTCGCCGAATTCCAGAACATCACGCTGGCAGCGCGCTCGCGCTTCGAGGCGCAGGACTGGCTGGGTATGCACGCCGCGTCCATCCGTCGCATCGACCTCTACAAGGAGGCGACTACCCGGGTGCTTGAGTACGTTGAAGTGATTGCGGGTGAACAGCTGCACGCTCTGCAGTTCTGGCAGGAGGCTCGGGTGGTCTACGCCGACCTGGTGCGCGGCCACAACAATTTTGAAATTGCTGAAACATTTTTCAATTCCGTGTACTGCGGCGTGTTCAAGCACCGCAAGATTCGCGACGAATACGCGTTCGTGTTTTCTCCCCAGGGCGACATGCCGGCACCGGATGTGAGCAAGGTGTACAGGGCCTACCCGTTCGAAGGTGACTTGGCGGGTGTGCTGCGCAGGCTGCTGGATGACTATGGCTTCCGCCTGCCGTGGGAAGACCTGACGCGCGATATCAGCAGCCTGGCGGACGCCATAACCCGTTGTCTCTCCGAGCGTCTGAACCTCTCGCGTGAGGGCGTCGAGCTGCAGACCCTGGAGCCCCACTTCTTCCGCAACAAGGGTGCGTACATCGTTGGGCGGATTGTTTCCGGTCCCGATTCCATGCCCATCGTGATCCCCATTCTGCACTCGGGCAATGGTGAGGTGTATGTCGATACCATCCTGTTCGGTGCCGACAAAATGAGCGTGGTTTTCAGCTTCACCCGCGCCTACTTCATGGTGGACGCGAGCATCCCGTCACAGTATGTGTTGTTTCTGCAGCAGCTCATGCCGGCCAAGCCCATTTCCGAACTCTACAGCTCAATGGGCTACAACAAGCACGGCAAAACCTACTACTACCGCTGTGCGTTCCGGCACATGCAGAAAACCAGTGACCAGTTCATTATCGCACCGGGTATCAAGGGCATGGTGATGAGCGTGTTTACACTGCCCTCGTATGATTTCGTGTTCAAGATCATCAAGGACCGGTTCACGCCGCCCAAAGAGATGACCCGGGAGCAGGTGAAGGAAAAGTACCGGCTGGTAAAGCGCTGGGATCGCGCCGGGCGCATGGCGGACACACAGGAGTTCACCAATCTGGCGTTCGCGCGCGAGCGTTTCTCCGACGAGCTGATGGAGGAGCTGCACAAAGTGGCCCCCTCAATGATCGAGGAGCATGGCAAAGCGCTGGTTATTCGGCACGTGTATGTAGAGCGCCGCATGACCCCACTCAATCTTTACCTGCAGAATGCCAGCGATGAACAGGTGGGCGCGGTAATGGATGAGTACGGTAATGCCATCAAGCAGCTTGCTGCGGCGAACATATTCCCCGGTGACATGCTGTTGAAGAATTTTGGTGTCACCCGTCACGGCAGGGTTGTGTTCTATGACTACGACGAAATCGTGCCGCTGATGGACTGCAATTTCCGGGAGATTCCCGAGCCGCGCAGTGAAGCCGAGGAGCTGGCGAGTCAGCCCTGGTACAACGTGGGGCCCAATGATATTTTCCCCGAGGAGTTTCGGCTGTTCTTTTCCGGCAACCAGCGCGCACGTAAAGTGTTCGATGCCATGCACAGTGATATCTACGAGGCGAGCTTCTGGCGTGGGTTGCAGGAGCGCATCCGCGAGGGGCATGTCGAAGATTTCTTTCCTTACCGGCGCAAACTGCGCTTCAACCGCAACACGGATCAACAGGCAGTCAACGCATAATGGCCACACTGTATTTATTCAGGCACGGACAGGCGTCCTTCGGCGCCGACGATTACGACAAACTCTCTACACTGGGCAGCCGTCAGGCGGAGGTGCTGGGGCACTACCTGCGTGATCAGGACATCCAGCTGGATGCCGCCTACAGCGGCGCACTGCTGCGTCAGCGCGAAACCACCGCCCTGGCCCTGGCCAGCCAGTCGGGGGACGTTCCCCATCACATTGATGCGCGCTTCGACGAGGTGCGTAATGACGAGCAGATCCGCTACCTGGTGCCGGTGGTTGCCAAGGCGAACCCGTCTATTCAGGCACTGGTGGATAAGGGGCTGAAGTCCAGCAAGGACTACCAGAAAGTCATCGAGGCCGTATTTACGCACTGGACCTCGCCGGCCTGTGATGAGCCGCGCATTCAAAGCTGGGCCGATTACTCGGGTTCAGTCGCGGCAGCGTTGCGCGATGTGATGGCAGCCGAGGGTGCCGGTAAAACAGTCGGTATTTTCACCTCCGGCGGCACGATAGCCACCATTGTCAGCCAGGTGCTCGGACTGTCGGGCGAGCATGCCTACAAGTTCTATGAACCGATATTCAATTGCTCTGTAACCCAGCTGTTCTACAGCGGTGACAAGGTGTCGCTGTCCTACTTCAACGACCGCTCCTTCCTGCAGGTGCTGGGCACGCAGCAGGGCGAGCAGCTCGTTACGTATCGCTGACCGGCCGCTTGCGCCGCAGCAGGGATTCCTGGGCTGTAGACGCCACCAGGTCCCCCTGGCGGTTGTAGAAGCTTCCCCGGCTCAGTCCCCGGCCCCCATGTGTGCTGGGGCTGTCCATCGCGTACAGCAGGTAGTCGTCCACTCGTAGCGGACGGTGTATCCACAGGGCATGGTCCAGGCTCGCGGTTTGCATCTGCGGGTCCATGGCCGTGACCGGATGCGGCAGCAGGGCCGCGCCAAGCAGGGCAAAATCTGAAATAAACGTGAGAATGGTCTGGTGGCGGACGGGGTCATCCCCGATCACCTGCTCCGGGTCCAAAACTCGAAACCAGGTGTACTGCTCCGGCTTTTGGGGTTGCGGATTGAAGTAGTCCCGCCGTTTTACCGGACGCCGTTCGAGTGCCTGTATCATGGGAGCGGCAAAGCGCTCCGGATGCTGTTTGGCCATCTGGCTCCAGAACTCGAAGTCGGTTTCCAGCTCTTCCGGTGGTGTCACTTCCGGCATCTCGAACTGGTGACTGAAACCATCCTCCTGCGTCTGGAACGATACTGACGTACTGAAAATGGGTACGCCGTCCTGTTTTGCCGTTACCCGCCGTGTGGTGAAACTGCCGCCGTCCCGTATCGGGTCAACCTCATAGACGATCTGTTTCTTGGGGTTGCCCGGCCGCAGAAAGTAAGCATGCATGGAGTGTGCGAAGCGCTCGGCATCTACTGTACGGCTGGCTGCATTCAATGACTGTGCGAGTACCTGACCGCCGAATACCCGCGGTGGGTAGCTGGGACTGTTGCCAATGAACAGATACTTGTCAATGCGCTCGACTTCGAGCAGGGTGAGGAGCTTTTGCAGTTTGTCTGTCACGATTCAGCCTTATTTCTGGGGGGTAGGGCCTCATCTGGGCGCGGTATGAGACCATTGAAAAATAAATCGAAATAGTCGATTGCAACAGTGTCCAGGTCATCCACCCGTCGCCACAGTTTGATGTCCATAGAAGCGTTGATTGCGCCGGCGATCAACTGCTGTGCAATAAACGGCTCGATGGTGCGAACGCTGCCGTCCTTGATACCTTCGCGAATGAAGTCACCGAAGCACTGGTTTGCCGCTTCCGTGCGCGCCAGAACCTGCTTGCGTCGTGCCATGGGTAAAGCCGTGATAGTGCTGTAGCGAATCAGCGGGCCGCGCTCCGAGTTCTGGGCGTGGAAAATCTGCCGGCAGACCTGATCAATCTTGTGCAGACCACTGCCCTGCATCTGTACCGCCTGGTCATGAATGTCTTCCGTGATGTCCAGCGAGTAGGTGTAGCAGTTGAACAGCAGGTCCTCCTTGTTCCGGATATGGTAGTAAAAAGCGCCCTTGGAGACGCTCAGCTGCTCGGCAATTTCATCCAGTGAGGTGCCGTTGAAACCCTTCTTGTTGAAAAACCAGGTGCCGGTTTTGTAAAACGCCTGTTGTTTCAGCCGGTTCTGTTCGTCCCGGTCAAAGCCCCGCGTATACGACTCCGGTGTGACGCTGACGGTGAGCGATGCGGGTCGGTACGTATCATCGCCACTGTGCAGGCCGTGTGCGAGAAGATCCCATGCGGCGAGTGCAACGTGACCTACGGTATCCCTTGGCAGGCTGTGCAGCCAGAAGAAAATCCAGTCCAAAGATCCGAGAATGGCTCGCGTTGCAGCGATCGTCTCGCAGGGCCGTATTTCGCCGGCCGTGATGCCGTCACTCAGGTAGCCGCGGAGATGCTTGAACATGCTGATATAGCGCGCTTCCACTTGCTCGCGCCGGGTACCCTGCAGAGAGGCGATCTCCAGCAGGGCGGCGTAGTGCGGCCCCCTGTTTTCCTGCGCGGCCAGCCAATTCTCGAATTGCAGCAGAAAAAATTGCCGGGCCCGCTCCAGCGGGCTGCTGAAGCGCCGCTCGATGTCGGCCATCGATTGCAGGTGATGATCCAGGGTCGCGAGGTAGCACTGGAAAATCAGCTCTTCCTTGGTTTTTACATAGTAGTAGAGGCTGGTTTTGGTCAGGCCCAGCGACTCCGCAATATCGCGCAGCGTGGTTGCCCGCGACCCCTTGGAATTGAACAGTTGCGCCGCCTGGGACAGTATGGCTGCGCGTTTGGCGTCGTGCTGGGCAGTTCGATTGAACGGTGACCCCTGGCGTGGCCCGTCACTCAGTGTACTCATGCAGCGCCTCTGCGGAGGACGGGACAGCCGCTCTCCGTACTCAATAGTCTCAAATTCAAACTTTAAGTATTTTTTTTGTCGCTGTCTATAGTGAGCCAGGTGAGTCCTGATTCGGGTTGATGTCTAGCCACTTGCGGGACCGGTAACGCCACAGAAGCAAGCTGGACTTGAGCAGACAATCCAGCAGCATGACGGCGAACACCCAATACACCGACAGGTTCAGTTGTACGCAGAGCCAGGCGGGTAACAGGCGGCCAAAAATAATGCCAATGAACGTCGACAGCAAGGGAAAGCGGGTGTCCCCCGCGCCCCTGAGAGCACCCGCGAGAGTGAAATCGATGGCCATCATGGGCTGTGCGAGGCAGATGATATAAATGAAGCCCACCGTGAGGTCGATCACCTCCGCATCGTTGATCATGAACGTCGCGAGGTCGCGCGCGTAGGATGCCATGCAGGCGGAAAGTGTAATCATCGCCAGCAATGCCATGCGTAGCGACCTCCAGCCCGTCATCATGGCCTGCGCCGGGCGGCCGGCCCCCAGTTGTTGACCCACCAAGGTGGCGGTTGCGATGCCGAAACCGAACCCGATGACAATGGGGAACGCTACGAGGCTGATGCCTATACCGTAGGCGGCATAGGCACTGGTGCCGTAGTTGGCGATAATGGCGAAGAAGGCGAGAAAGGCGATCTGCACCACTCCCTGCTCAGTCACTGCAGGTAGCGCGATGCGCACCAGTTTGCGCGCTGCAACCCAGTCGAAGCGTGCCTCTCCTACGGGCTGCAGATTGAAGCGCCCGTTCCACCACATGAGCACAAAGGCGATGGTCACCAGCGCACCCGCAATGCCCCCGCCGAGCGCCACCCCGGCGACCCCGAGGGTAGGCAAGGGGCCTATGCCGAACGCCAGGGCGTAGCCAAAGGCTACGTTCATAGTCGTGCTACAAGCCAGGAAGTAGAGCGGGGTGATTACGTCGCCCGTTGCCCGCAGTGATGTGGACAACATCATGTTGGTGGCAGAAAACAGGTTGAACAGCCCCAGCCAGAATATGAAGCTTGCCGCCAGCAGCGTGGTTGCATTGTCCAGACCAAAAATGCCGGCGATGGCCGTGGGGACGGTGAGCACCGGGATAGAGAGCAGGCCGGCAACCAGCAGAGCGAGCAGCAGCGCAGTCCAGCTGGCCATTTCTGCCTGCGCGATCTGTTTGGCTCCCCAATGCCGGGATACGGTTGCGGTGGTCGCTACGGACAGCCCCATGAGAATAGCCTGCACCAGAAAAAACACGCGGTGCCCGGTGGTCACAGCTGCAACCGCTGACGTGCCGAGGCCAGCGGCAATCTTGATGTGCAGAAAGCCGACCGTGGTGAACAGGAGGTTTGAGATGATGGTTGGCCAGGCCAGCTGCCATACCCGGGCACTGCTCGACTCTCTCACGTCGCTTGTTGTATTCGTTCCACGCATCAAGGGTGCCCTTGCGCTGGTTCGGCGCACGCCTGATGGCGAAAACAGCTGACCAGGTGGTCATTCACCAGGCCGACGGCCTGCATGTAGGCGTAGACGATTGTCGAGCCCACGAAGCTGAAACCCTGTTTCTTCAAATCTTTACTGATGGTATCCGAAAGCGCTGTTCGTGCCGGCACCTCCGCCAAGGTGCGCCAGTGATTGGTGATGGGTTGGTCGTCAACATAGTGCCAAGGGTAGTTGGAGAACGAGCCAGCAGATGCCTGTATCGCCATAAACGCCTGGGCGTTTTTGCGAGCGCTGTAGACTTTGAGCCGATTGCGCACAATCCCCGGGTTGAGCAGGGCCTTTTCCAGTTCGGCGTCTGAAAAGGCGGCGACCTTATTCAGGTCCAGTCCGGCAAAAGACGCGTGGTAGCCTTGACGCTTGCGCAGTACGGTAATCCAGGAAAGCCCGGCCTGCGCACCCTCCAGAACGAGGAACTCGAACAGCGTGGGGTCGTGTCGTACGGGCACACCCCATTCCTCGTCGTGGTAGGCAACATAGAGAGGGTCTGATCCGCACCAACCACAGCGATTCATTGTGCCCATGCTCTGCCTGCCTCTACGAAAAAACACTCAGTGTCAGACCGCGAGTGATGTCTGTCTACCACTGGTCGCCTCGGCTATCTGGCGCAGCCCATCGGGGTATGACAGAATCCACAACCATGACTGACACCATACGCTTTGAGTGCACCGGGCATATTGCTCGCCTGACACTGAATAACCCTGCCCAACACAACGCTCTTGGGCAGGAGCAGTTGAGTGCTATCCAGGCATCCCTGGCCACCTTGCGGGATGACGAGCAGGCGAGAGTATTGATCATAACCGGGGAGGGCGATAAGACCTTTTGCGCCGGAGCCTCCCTGCAACAGCTGGGCAGCGGCAACCTGTCCGGCGATGCCTTTCAGGAGACCACCGACCTTATCGCCGAACTTCCCATCCCGACGATCTGCGCTATAAGCGGGAATGTCTACGGTGGCGGGGTGGAGTTGGCATTGAGTTGCGACTTCAGGATTGGCATAGCGGGCAGCAAATTGCGGGTACCCGCGGCTGCTATCGGTTTGTGTTACCCCGTCAGCGGCGTCAACCGGTTTGTTGAACGGCTGGGTGTGAGCGCTGCAAAGAGGATGCTGCTTGCCGCCGAGGAGATGCAGTCGCAAACATTGCTGGAAATCGGCTTTCTGGACTATCTGGTGCAGCCAGCTGCCCTGAAAGACACAGCAGACCAGCTGGCACGTGATATCGCAGCCCTGGCGCCCCTCTCGGTGAGGGCGATGAAGCAGATTATTCAGCAGTCAGCAGCAGGCAAGCTCGACCGCGAGTATGCCCAGGGCCTGGCAATGGAATGCCTGCAATCGGCAGATCTGCAAGAGGGTTTCGCGGCGCGTCAGGAAAAGCGGGAACCGAGATTTCAGGGACGCTGATCCAGGTCGTGCATTTCTCCCGATAGCGAAAAGTATCCGTGTACCGTCTGCCTGTCCGGGCTTATTTCGAGCGTTCCGTTTGCCGCTTTGGCCGCCTCTGCGGCGATGGAAAACCCGGCGAACTCCGCAGCTTCGAAACCTAGCCCCTCAGGAATGCCTGCGCCATCGTCGTGATACTCAAGGTAGACCTCCCTGATTGACGGCATATTGACGACAACACGTACGCAACAGGCACCCGCGGACTGGGAAAATCCATGGCTTATCGAATTCTCGAAAAGCTCTCCGATGATGATCGCCAGCGGTATAGCCTGCGTCGCGGGCAGCAGTTCACTCGTGGCGTCGTTTACCGCAATCAACCGCTGGTTCAGGTTTGGATATCGACTGGCCGTTGAACCGAAAAGGCGCCCGACGAAAGCACAGGGGTCGAGGTAGAGTTCCTCTCCGCGGTAGTAAAGCGCATCCTGCACCAGGTCCAGTATTTGCAGTCGGTAGTCCGTCCCACTTCGCAGAGCTTCCATATCGCCCTGAGCGTACTCGGCGGTGCGCTGGATGCAGGTGTTCGCCCACGCTAACAATTCTTTATTGTAGCGATGAATGGAGTCAGTAAGTACTCGCTGGATATCCATTTGGTCGAGTAATTCGTCGGCGAAGTGATCCGCCACCCGCTGCATCTCCCGGGCCTGCTCCAGCGCCTGCTTCTTCAGCATCTGCTCGCGATAGATCCGAAGGAGCAGATAAGCAATTCCCAGGAGGAATAACGTATAGAAAGTATAGGCCCACCACGTGCGCCACGGAGCCGGTTTGACTTCAACATCGAGTGATATGCCCGATAGATTCCAAATACCCGACGCATTGAGCGCTTGCGCTCTAAACACATAGTCCCCCGCAGGGAGGTTGGTGTATGTCGCCGAGCCGCGATTCCCGACATCCACCCAGTCGTCGTCAAAGCCCTCCAGCTTATAACGGTATCGGGTGGAGCCGGGGTTGGTAAGGTCTCTAGTACTGAACTCGAAGCTCAAGAAGCGGTCTTTGTGACTGAGGGTTATGGACTTGGTCTCGCTTAGAATTTGAGCGTTGCGAAAGGCGCGATTGCCGGACGTGATCAAATCTAGGTGAACCTGTGAGCTCGATGGAGCGGTAGATATGGATGCAGGATCAAACCTTGTAAAGCCGACATTGCTCCCGAAATAGAGGTCGCCGTTACTTGAAAGAAGCGATGCACCGAAATTGAAGTTATCCGCTTGTAGGCCGTCATTTCGACTATACCTACGAATAAATCTGAAGTCGGCGCCGTAAAGAAAAAGACCGTTGGACGTTGAAATCCAAATACGCTTCGATCTATCTTCTTGGATTGCGTATATCGCAGACGCAAATTTCAAAATTTCACTCATTATGGGAGTGGTAGAAACCCCTTCAATACTACTGTTACTTATATTTACTAGCATTACACCGTGACTCTGAGTCCCCAGCAAGATCTCGTCTTCAGAGACGTAGTGGACTGCAGTTAAGGTGAAGCTAGTGGCTTCCCCGCGCTGTAGTAGCGAGATTTCCTCAAAAGACCGGCCTTCTAAGTGAATCCTGAACATTTTGGTCTGGCCAATCGCTAGGATAGAGGATTTCGCAGAAAATATTCCTAGGATTGGTTCTGGAATGAGGTGGTCAGATCTTAAAAATCCACTCGACGATCTTTTGTCGGAGAAGAGAAAAAGACCATGACTGTAAGACCCGACCAAAGTGAGATTCTCATTAATCTGTTTGATGCTGGCGACTTCGAATTCCTTGTGAGAAGCTAAATCATGTTCGATCATTTCTTTTTTGACCGTATCGAAAATTGCTACACCAGACTTTCGCATTCCTACCCATAATTCATTGTACTTACTGCTAACCGCCATTATTCTGTCGTCGGCTATAGATAAATTTGGATAGACTTCGACCGCGTCCCTAATTTTTCGAGATTCTGAGCTAAAATGAAGAAGTCCAGTGTATGTCGCGACCCAGATCCCACCGCTTGAGTCCTCAGAAAACCCAAGAATATCTTCTAATGGTTGTGCGTGGTATCGTCCAAAAGTCTCAAACCCACTTACCGTCAATTTTGACAAGCCGTTGTATGTCCCCACCCAGAGTTGCTCGCCATCACCATACAGAGCAGTAATGTGACTTCCCGGAAGCCTCGAGTTATCAGTGTCGAATTTTCGGAAAAGCGATCCATCAAGGGAAAAGGCAAATAGTCCCTTATCCGTTCCCACAAAAATGAGTCCATGATAGACTTGAAATACGAATGCCGATGGTGAAGACGCTGTTATTGTCGACATGATGGCAGATTCGGGTGGAAACCCTATACGTTTATTATCTCCTTCCCCGATCTTGTGCAAACGCTGATTATCCATAAATCTTGTATTGTGTAGTGTTAAATCACCCAGTAGAGCCGACCAGCCCACAGGAAAAATTTTGCGATCAGTCATGCTGATGCGAGAGAGTCCATTTGAACTAAAAACGAATGTGTGTTCCGCTCCTTGAACTCCATAGATCTTGTGCGCCTGCCCCAAGCCAGAGAGTTCCCATGCTCTTGGAAGCCATTCTATCGGCCGGCCAGATGATGTGCTGATCGCCTTTACCGAACCCTGTGATGTATATAATAGTGCTCCAGATTCTTCGAAAAAAATATCCTCAATTCCATGATCGATTGTAGAAGTCACGAGCAAGAATTCTCGCGTGCTTTCATCGTATCTCATTAGTCCGGTACTATTGGAAGATGCCCAGATACCTCCTTCTAAATCTTCGGCGATAGCAGTTACGTCTAGTGCCGGGGCAAAGTAGGCGTGCGCTCCTTTCGCTCCAAATGAATTTATACGTTGACCATCATGTAGTAGAATTCCGCTCTGGGTGGAAACCCACAGCCGATGATTAGAGTCGCGCAAGACTGATGTGATCGCTACGTTCCGAAGCTTCGCAGAGTTTTCAAGCTCTTGAATAATAACGTGATTTGGGGTTGGAGTGGCCCGTGAAATCTTTGATTCATCTAGCTCAGCCGTAAAAGCGGACTGAACCGAAAAAATGTGTAGAATAGCTGCTACAAATATTGAAAACGCAAGCTTCATGCCTAGTCCGAATTTAAAAGTTCGGATATCGCTGTAAGGAAGTCATAGTTCGCAATCTCCAAGTCTGCAACGTCTCTCGCTAAGTTGATTGCGATGCCTGCTTTAGCATTCTTTTCTATGCCTGCACTAATTAGTCTTACTTTCTCGGCGCCAATATTTGAGCTCATAGACTTGATAGCATGCGCGGATGAGTAGATCATTTTCACATCTTCTCGCTTGGCCGCGCTTTCTAGCATTTCCAGTTTTTCCTTCATTTGCTCGCGATATCCATCTACAAGCTTGTCGAGTAATCCTCCCCCTGTTTGCTTTTCGACGGAAAATATGTTGCCAATCGCCTCCATGTTGAGTGTCTTTATGGTTTGATAGGGGGATTCTGAGGTGTCAGCAATATCGTTGGAATCAGAGGAAGCTGTAGGTGCTGGCGGAACATGTATCCCGTGTGTCACCAATGCGAGCCTGATCTCGTCCATCTTGAAGGGCTTTGTAAGGTATTGATCCATGCCAGCCGCTAGCCCTCTACGCATCTCATCGCCACTATTGCCTGCTGTTAAGGCAACGACGGGTGTTCGGGGAAGGTTGTGTTCATTTTCATGTTGTCTGATCAAAGAGGTTGCTTCATAACCGTCCATAATGGGCATCTGGCAGTCCATAAATATAGCGTCATACCGTGATTGCTTAAATTTCTCGAAAGCTTCTTGGCCGTTGTTTGCGACAACGACTGTGCATCCGTACATTTCAAAGACTGCCATTGCAATTTTCTGATTGGTTTCTAGATCTTCCGCTATCAATACTTTTGCTTTCCGTGTGAGCTCCACAGTTCCTATTGATCTTGCTTGGGGTGAATCTGGTATAAGACCTGCTTCTCTCACGGTAGACTCGATGAGGGCAGCAGTCGAGATTGGCTTTGTTATTACTCCATCGAGTAAAGATCGGTATGGCTCTGTGTCGAAACGGAACGAGCATAGAAGAAACTTTTTGCGCAGCGAAGGCGCGGAGAGAAATTCCATGAGCTCCGTTCTGCTAGGGAGTGCGTCCACGTCTATAATGATGCCGCTTGTACTTTCGGCCTGAATCATTGCTTCAGTCTTGGTCCGACACGAGTGTATGGTTTTGCGTGCTCTCTGAGCATGGCCTACACTTGAATCAATAAGCCTTTCGTTGTTCGAGAATAGAGTGAGTGAAGATGTTTGATTCATATCAGTTGCTTCATCGCTATTCGGGTCGCTTTCTAATGGTATAGTTACAGTGAATACTGTGCCAGCGCCCAGCGTCGAATCGACGCTAATTGTTCCGCGCATCAAGTCGACAAAATTTCTTGATATTGCTAGGCCTAGCCCGGTTCCTCCATACTTCCTGGTGGTGCTGGCATCTGCCTGTGTGAATGCTTCAAAAAGGCGATCCTTGGTGTCAGTTTCAATCCCAATTCCGGTGTCTGCGACTGAAATAACGAGTTGGTCATAACTCAATGAAGATTTGTTTTTCGTTACCCAAGATGCCTTCAGGGTAACTGATCCTTCGGTTGTAAACTTAATAGCATTACTGAAAAGGTTCGTTACTACCTGTTTAATTTTGGTGGGATCTCCCATTACGTATCCGGGTATTGCCGGGTCAACGTAATAGTATATATTTATATTTTTCCGGCTCGCGGCTTCGCTTTGGATATAGGAAACCTCGTCGAGTATTTTTACCAAGTCAAAGCTAATGCTTTCGAGATCTATTTTCTCTGCTTCAATCTTTGAAAGATCTAGAATTGAATTGATGAGTTCTAGTAATGATTCGCCACTGGAGTGAGCGGCGACTGTATATTTTTTTTGTTCTTCGTTTAATCGAGTGTGCTGTAGAAGCTCTGTCATCCCTATTATTCCGTGCAGAGGTGTTCGAATCTCGTGGGTGACAGTCGCAAGAAAGTCTGTCTTCGCTCTATTCGCTCGCTCGGCGGTGTTCCTAGCCTCTTCCAGGTCAATAGTGCGTTCTTGCACTTTCTTTTCCAGTTCACGCTGTCGTGCTATGGCAAGTGCGCCTTTTGCGCGTTGTTGAGCAACTATCGCTGCTATCGCACCGAGCACGGCAACTACATAAAAGAAATATGCTATCGGACTAAGCCATGGGGCTGGGTTCACGTTGAGGTCGAATGCTAGGGTTTTAGGATTCCAAACGCCGTCAGAGTTGCTTCCTTGGAGCAGGAATTTGTAGTTTCCCGCAGGGAGACTTGTAAATGAAACTGACCGCTGGTTTCCTAATTCAATCCACTCGTCGTCAAATCCGTCTAGTTTGTAACGGTACAAGTTGGACGCAGGGTTAGTGTAGTCCAGTGAGGCGAACGTGAAGCTCGCGTATCGGAAGTCGTGGTCGAGCTCGATAGTGCGATTGTCCGAAACAGGTTCATCGAAAACGATTTCCTCATTAAGAATTCTGAATTCGGTAACTTGTATCGGAGGAAGATAAACATTCTTTCGAAGATCATTAGGGTCAATGATATTGAAGCCGTTGTTTCCACCAAAGTATAGGTTAGCAGACCCGCTACGAAAAACGGCACCATGGTTAAACTCTGTACCTTGGAGACCATCTGAGTTGTCAAAATTTTCGGCTGATTCATCTCCAATTGAGAAGCGGGATATACCGCGATTGTGCGACATCCAGATATTTCCGGCTTCATCGCTGGTTATCGCATAAATATCGGCACTAGGTAGATCTATATTTTCAAGGTACTGTGTGAAACGATTTAGCCTATCTCTTCGGTCCTCGGGGCTCCACACATTCAAGCCTCCGCTTTGGGTCCCAATCAAAAGTCTCCCTTTATTGTCTTCATGTAGGGCCCATGTCATATTGCTGGACAAGCTTTCGGGGTTCTGAAATGTTGACTTGAATACAGTGAAGCTTCCTGCTGACATATCAAATAGATTCAAACCATTCTCAGTGCCAACCCATACATCTCCGGAACTATCCTCAAAAATTGCGATGACATTGTTGCTGCT
>OJHH01000404.1_pt1 | contig 14446 bp, 10 predicted proteins | sample 1594911 | NCBI WGS metagenome assembly OJHH01 (sample SAMN05416787, study PRJEB24817) | seawater metagenome | isolation source: Sea water | place: Canada:Atlantic | collected 2013-11
TGCGCTGATTTCCTAGCTTAACGCTGAAACTGCATTTTCAAGTGGCTTGGGTATATTCATAGTGTCATCAGCTGTACCAGCTAGTGCTTTATGATGTTCAACGCCATATTGACGAATAACCGCTAAATTTTCATCTGATATTAAGGTATGTGAAATATTATCTCGTAAACAATGGGCTTGTTGATGAGCCGTACTGTCATTTGAGATAGCAAAAATTTCAATATTATACTCAGCGAGTTTAGGTTTTAGTTGTTCAAACATGATTAATTCTGCTGAACAATAGGGACACCATGAGCCGCGATAAAATTTCAATAATATACGTTTTCCCATCAATGATGCAGAATCAAAATTAGCCGTTGTAAAAGGCAAAATATCTGCTCCTACTGCCACCTTTATATCACCAATAGGTGTTGCTTTAGTTGCCAGGAAAAAGCTATATGTTGCCGATATAGACCATACTAATAAGGCTAAAATAACCACGACTATTCGGGTTATGTTTGATCCAGGCTCGAGGAAAGTTAGTACGATTGCTGATAATGTCATTAAAGAACCAATAAGCATCGAAAATATAAGAAAAACAGCTTTCTTTGGCGTTTTACTCTTCTTTAGCATGTAAAAGTAATGGACTAAAGCGATATTCAACAGCATAAAACCAAACACTGAAATCATCATGATGTCGTTGCTACCTTATGCGCATTATTTGTGGGGCAATAAACTTGCCCCTGGTCGTTTTATATTACTTTGTCCAAACAAATTCTTTGAACATTGAGTCAACAGGCGTATCTGCTACATGATTGACATAGTTACTGATAACTTTTTGAGATAAGCCTAGAATAACTTCTAATACTTTTTTTTGACCATAGCCGGCGTTAAAAAATGCCATCATTTGTTCTTGTGAAACAGCACCACGGTCACGCACCATCGCCAAAGTAAAGTCATGAAGTGCTTGTAACTTAGCGGTTGGCATTGGTGTTTGGTTTCGCAATGCTTCGGTTATCGCTGGATCAACTTTCATAGCATGTGCAATACCGGTATGCGCTGGTACGCAATAATGACATGCATGTTCAACATTAATGGTTTGCCACACAACGGTCAGCTCTTCAGCATTGAAAGAAGTTGCGGTGAATAATTGGTGTAACTCCTGATAAGCTTTTAATATTTCTGGAGATTCAGCCATAACAGCATACAAGCCTGGAATAACGCCCATTTGTTTTACCGCGCCTGCTAGCATTGCTTTACTTTTTTCAGGTGCAGATTCTACGGTATGTAATTTAAATTCTTTCATTTTATTACTCCAATCAATAATCTCATTTTATTTGGCTAAGATTACTTTTTATGTTTGTGCAAAGTAGGTCATTACGTGACTAGAGTGTCTACTATAAACGTGAATGAACGATCGTTCAATTGGTGCTTGAGCGACTGTTCAAGAATGTTATAGTGTTTTTAGCTATCTAACTGATCTAAAAGTATTATGTATAAAATAAAGTTTTATGAATATTTAGATAGGGTTAATTATTGCAAGCAATTTCGCTAAAAATCGTGAAAGTAAACCAATACATTATCTACGCTTCACTTTGATAATTCCGAAACTAGCATATTGTGGAGATTAAAATGAAATCAATAATGCTTAGTTTACATTGTCTGAATTTAGTGAGCTAAAATCTATTTACTCAACGGGAGTTTGATTATCACATCGACACCTTGTTGAGTTAGCTTGTTTACTGCTTTTATTGTTCCGCCATGGAACTGACAAATTAGGCGCGCGATATATAAGCCTAATCCTAGGTGGGGTTGCTCATTATTATGTTTTTGTCTGATTGATACCATAGAATCAAAAAGTTGCTCATTCATTTGTTCGGGTAATAGCTCACCATTGTTACTGATAGTTAATATAAGCTGGTGACTGTCACGAGCGAAACTCATTGTCACGCCATTATCATCAGAAAACTCTATCGCATTGGCGACAACTTTATCTAATAATTGCGCGATGTGTTCAGGTGAACCGTGTACATAATGCTTTTTGAGCGTTATGTCATTAAAGGTAAAATTAATCTGGGGATAAATTAGATGATAGCCTTGCATACAGCCATTGATCACTAAGCCAATATCAAATGTACTTTTATCTGTGCTTTGTAGTATTTGTTCAATACGAGTGGCTTCATTCATATTCGTTAAAATCAAGCTTAAGCGTTCGATGCCCTGTTGAGCACGCGACAAATAAGGGTTTTCATTCGCTATTTCTTGAGGGGGCATCGATGTATCATTGCCGTCATTAGAGGGTGACTTGTTGCTACTTTGTTGTTGCATAGCGAGTGTTTCTAGTGATGTTCGTACTACAGCAATTGGAGTGCGCAATTCATGTGATAAGCGCGATGACATATTCTCTAAGTAATGATTATACTGGCCAAGGCGGTTAACTGCAGTGGAAAAGCTTCGTGATAAATCGCCTATTTCATCATTCGTGTTCGATGTGTCGACATTACCATTAATACGACCATGTTCGTCAATGGCCATTTCAGCCTGATTACTTAAGGTTCTGATGCGGTTTGAAATGCGAGAAGCAAATAAGAAAAAGGCTAAAGCCCCTAAAAGCATGATGGCCAAAATGGAACTGAATAGCTTTTCGAGTGCTTGATTTCTTAAGGTGCGAATACCATTGGTTGTTTCTTCAACAATCACTGCACCCTTAACGTGTTCATCAATAAAAATTGGGTAAGCCGCTGATAATACAACGGCTTGTTGATCGGTACTTAAACGCCATTGTGACATCGGCTTGCCTGTTAAAGCACTTTCGATATGTTTGCCAGTAAGGTTTTCTGAGTCATAAAGTTGATCGATAAAATTACGTGGAGGTTGGCTGATAATTCGATCATAAAGCGGTTTAAGCACATTACTTTCAACAATATGCCAAGCATTGATAATAACATTATCATCATTGTTTTCACTGCGCTCATTGTTAAGGTTAACTCGTTTATCCCAAACACCGTTGGCCTGTTTTATATTACCTGTTGTCGCCAGAACACGATGATGCTGATCGACAACCCAAATACTAGAATTGGTATAGCTCATGCCTTTAACAATACGCTCTATTTCGGGGGAGGGTACTAATATTGTGCCTAAGGTTTCAGCGGAACTTGGATCTGCTGAGCCAATAGAGGCTTGGATAGCACCTAGAGGGCTGTCAACATCATGGACAGCAAAGGCGATATTATCGTCAAATTCTGTCAGTGGCACCCTTACTTCTACATTGTAGCCCTGTGTTGTATCTCGCCAATGACCTTGTATTTGGCGGGCGGGTACCGGAATATTATTTTCAATGTTGGTAATACGGTAAGCATCAATCCAGCCAGTTGTTTTATTACTGATAATAAAGCGACTGAAAACACCGTTAGGGTTAATAAATGCTAATTCTAAATGGTCGTTATTGGTAATGCTACGGGCATTGTTATCGCGATAAATCACCTTGTCATCAATTATGGCGAAATATAAATATAAATATTTTCCATAAGTACCTACCGCAGCAGTAAAGTTTATTGATAATTCATCAGGTGCTAACGTTTGATAGAGTTGGTTGTTTTGCTGGTAAAAGTGGGCTTTATTGGCAAAGTCTGGCCAATCATTATTCAAACCATCGAGCTGAATAGGGGCAGATAAACCATAACTGTATAAGTCTTTGCCTTTTTCGACACTAGGTAAAAAGCTCGCTTGGTTATTGAATAAGTTTGCACGCTCATGCATGGCGGTGGCGAGAGCCCTAGCAGTGCCAATGATGGTTTGTTCTTGGCCATAGCGGAGATATTTTTCCATCTCCCAGACATACTGATAGCCAAACCATGGAATAGTAAAAAGAAAGCCTGATAATAAAAACAGCTTACTTCTTAAGCCAAAACGCCACTTCATTTTCATGCGTATTTAAAGCCCTTATGTTATTGCAGTCGGGGTTTGATTCCAGCGATAGCCCATGCCATAGACTGTTTCGATACAATTAAATTCGTTATCGATATGAGCGAACTTTTTTCGTATTCGTTTGATATGCGAGGTTATGGTTGAGTCATCCACATAGATTTTCGAATCTTGCATTAATTGACTACGGTTTTTTACATGGCCAGGATGTTTAGCCAGAGCGTATAACATCCAAAACTCTGTAATGGTCAAATCGACACTTTGACCCTGCCACTCGATACTCATACGCTGACTGTCAACGGTTAATGGTCCGATAGTGAGCATATGATCAGCTTGTTGGGGTTTACCGAGTGCATCTTGGCGTCGAAAAAGGGCAGCAATACGAGCAGCAAGGTGCGGTAAGCTAATATCTTTGGTGAGATAGTCATCGGCGCCAATGCGTAAGCCAGAAACGGTATCAACTTCACTATCGCGGGCGGTTAAAAATATAATTGGCAGCGTGGTCGACATGGTACGTAGCCATTGGCATAGTTCAAAACCAGCGTCGTATTCGTGTTCTAAACCAATATCTAAAATCGCTAAATTAGGCAGACGCAAGCTAAAAGCTTGCATAGCAGAAGATTTATCAGCGTAAGTTTGTACTTGATAGCCTTGTAAACGTAGCACATCGGCATAGTTTTCTCTGATTGCGGCATCATCTTCGACGATTGCGATGCGTTTTAACATGATGATTGCTGATCCTTTTCGGTTATTTGAGCCTGATAATATCGAATAAATCCCATCTAAGCTGCTAATTATTGCAATTGCCATAATGTTGCCACATTTGCGCAGTGAATTGTCATTTTTGCGGCCTTAAGTCGTCGTTTTCTTAAGGTTTAATAGCATCATCAAAACAAACAAGCTAATTAAGAAATTAGTTAGTAAGCATACATCACTCACATTATTAACTAGAGGTACTCAGATGATGACTCATTCAATGACAGTAGATAACAACACTCAAAAGACAAAATCAATGTGTTCTTTTGCGCAAAAAGTTACGAAAAACACCTTAATCAGTGCGGCATTAATTTCGAGCTTAGCTATAAGTCCTGTGTTCGCTAATAACTATGAAAACGCAGAAAAATTAAAAAGCCAACAAGAAGATGCAGCACAGCTAAAAGAAGAAATAGGACTAGGAACTGGTATGGTTATTGGAGCCATATTTGGCGGTCCGATTGGTGCATTTGTTACTGGGGTAGCGGGTAATCTCATTGCCAAAAATATCAATGCAGAAGATGAAATGGAAAATGTATCAAGTGCTTTTTTATTGGAAAAACAAAGTAATGCAATGGCTTTGGCACGATATAAAGAAGAAATTTCCGCAGCAGAGCAACGCTATCAAAGGGAGCTGCTTGCGTTAGAGCAAAATTATCAGGCAGCAAGCCTGTTACAAACGCAAAACTTATTAATGAGTTTGCAGTTTTCAACCGGCTCGAGTGAAATAAAAGCGCATTACCAAGAACAAATTGCTAGTTTAGCGCGAATTGTTAAACAATCGCCGCATTTAACGTTAGATCTTTCAGGCTATACCGACAAACAAGGCAGTGAGGAGTTAAACCAAGCGCTTTCATTAGCACGTATTAATGCCGTGAAAAATGCCCTAATTGACCAAGGCGTAACGGCTGAGCAAATTAATCTATTTGCTTATGGTGAACAACAGCCGGTTGTTGCTTCGGCAGATAAAGAAATCAGTTTTTATGATCGTCGTGTGGTTATTAAATTAAAAAACACGGCGATAGCAAACAAAAATTCTGAACAAGAAAATGCTCAAACGGCGCAAAACTATTAATTTATAACTGAATCACTTATTAAACAAGCATATAAAGCAAGGAGGTGAACTAACAAGTAGCAAGCGTCCCAACCGCTATTGTTTGCTATTGAAGTAATATTACGTCGATAAAAGCTTAAAAAAAGCCAAGGTCTGCCGCCTTGGTTTTTTTATATTTATTGAAAATATAGAGAACGATTGACTGATAACGGGCAGGTAATATTAAATTTTAAGTTACTTTGATTTAGATGCAGCAAATATTGCCGGTTGTGCTAATAATTAAACACAAGAAAAACAATTCATTTAGGGATCAACCATGAATAAATTAGTCCATATTATTATCGCAATTATATTACCTCCGCTGGCGGTGTTTTTAAAGTCGGGTATGGGGAAAGATTTAGTGATAAATATTATTTTATCCTTGTTGTTTTTTATTCCTGGGGTATTACATGCCCTATGGTTAATCACCAAATAGCAATACTTGAATGGTGGCTTTAAGCTGGTGATGTGAGTGCAGTTGACAGTGAAACATGAAAATACTGCCTTAATACAATCATAAACACAGCATTTAGTTACAGCGCCATACTAAGGATACCATCATGAAATTAGGCTGTTTTTCAGTGAGTTTAGCGGTAAAAAATCTCGAAAAATCAAGAGACTTTTACCAAAACCTTGGCTTTACGGTTTTTGCCGGCGATTTATCCCACCATTATTTAATTATGAAAAATGGTGGGACTAATATTGGTCTTTTTCAAGGCATGTTTGAAGGCAATATACTGACTTTTAATCCCGGATGGGATCAAGATGCGCAAGCGCTTGATGACTTTACTGATGTTAGAAAATTAATGACTGAGCTTGAACAGCAAGGTATTGAGGTGACACATAAGAATATGGCGGATAAGCGCGGACCGGCGAGTTTTTCGTTTTTAGACCCTGACGGCAATGTTATTCTGATTGACCAACATCGTTAGTCTTTATCAATAGCACACTTTAAGATTTTTTATTCAGTGGCGTTATCAAGCAAATAGATCACAAAGCTATTTGCTTATCTCTATCGTATTATGAATGATAAATTATTCAATGACGCGTTTAAATGGAGGTAGAGAGTTTAATAAGTCTTTACCGTAACGTTTATTAACGACACGTCGGTCCATTAAGGTGATAACACCATAATCTTTTTCATTTCTCAATAAACGCCCGGTGGCTTGAATGAGTTTTTTTGACGTTTCAGGCACTGAAATTGACATAAACGGATTACCACCTTTTGCGGTAATATATTCAGCTTGTGCTTCTTCTACAGGCGAAGATGGAACTGAAAAAGGCAGCTTAGTAATAATCACGTTGGTGAGATACTCACCCGGTAAATCCAACCCTTCTGAAAAACTTTGCGTACCAAAAATAATGCTATCTTGTTTTTTGTCACAGAGGGTTTTGTGAGTTTCAATAATTTTTTGTCGTGATTGTTCACCTTGCACTAAAATACTGAGCTTTGTTTTTTCTCTCAAGGCAGTAACCACTTTATCCATTTGCCAATAGGAGGAAAAAAGCACTAAGGTGGCTTTACCACGGTTAATTTGTGCTGGCAGTTTGGTAATCAATTCATCAGTAAACTGATCAGCACTGGGTTCATATTGCATTTTTGGTACAAGCAGTTGAGCATTATTTTGGTAATCAAAAGGAGAATCTACTTTTTGATATTGACTGCCGTCATCGTTTCTCAAACCTGCTTGACGGCGAAAGTGATCAAAGGAGTTTAGCGCTAAAATGGTGGCAGAGCATAACACCGCGCCTTCGCATTTAGACCACAACATATCTTCTAAAGTAAAGCCCACTTCGATAGGCGAGCCGCTAATGAGGTAGTCGCTTCTTTTACCTTCAATTTGTTCCAGCCAACGTGCCATAGGCGCGCCTTTTTCACTATCAGTTTTGGCATACATCTGCCATAAGGCATTAAAGTTTTCTAAACGTTGGATCATAAAACCCGATTCAGCCAATAATGGCTCAGCTAAATACATTTGGGTATCGCCATCTTTAACAGATTCCATCAACAAATTATAAAGTTTGTTTAAATGCGCTAAACACTTTTTGGAACTGTCGGTTAAGTCCTGCGCTAAATTTTTCAATGTTTGGGGAATAATGCCATTTTCAAAACGGTATTGTAGGGTCTGGTTTTGTGCTTGGAATTGACTATTGTTATTAGCTGATTGATTGAAATACAGACTGCGATTATTGTCGATTAAGCTCAATACTTTCTGCATATCGCGCAGTATATCTTGGCAATCATCGGCAAGTTTTACCGATGGTGAAATTGCACTGTTAGATTTAACGAGTTTTGCTATTTTATCACCGGTTTCTTGTAACTTTCCAAGCCAGTCAATGGCTCCCTTGATGGTCAAGTTAGCACTGGAATGGTCACGCGTTACCTTTGGTAGGTGATGAGCTTCATCAATTATGTAAAAAGTGTCTTCTGGAGGAGGCAAAATTTTCCCGCCGCCAAGCTCTAAGTCAGCCAGTAATAAACTGTGGTTTACCACTAAAACGTCAGCCGCTTCCATGGTCTCTCTTGCCTTATGAAAAGGGCAATGACTATGGTCTGACAGATGCTTTAAGCAGCTATGTTTATCGGCTTGTATTTGTTGCCAAATATGATGGTTTACCGGCTCGGGCCAAGCATCAATATCACCAGGCCAAGTGTTATCATTGAGTGCTTTGTGCATATTATTTAAGGTGCGAATATCACTGGCTTGGGGTTTTTCTGCAAATGTAAAACCGGCTTGTGGGCTATCGTCGTTGGCAACAGCGAGCGCGAGCTTTTGTCGACAAACATAACGTTGTCGACCTTTTGCTAAGGTAAAGTTAAAATCTAAACCACTGTGTTTTTTCAAAAAGGGTAGATCTTTATCAACTAATTGCTCTTGCAGTGCTACGGTTGCTGTCGCGATACAGACCTTTTTATTACGACTTAACGCTAACGGAATAGAGCCCAGAGAATAGGCTAATGACTTACCTGTGCCGGTGCCGGCTTCAATGGTAATTATTTTACGGACTTTGTCGTAATCACCGGCAAGGGTTTTAGCAATTTCAGCAATTAAAAATGTTTGCTGCTTACGCGGGTTGAAGTTGGTTAGGTTTTCACCTATGGCCTTATAGGAGCTTCTAATAACTTGTTTAATTTTATCGCTTAACATTGGCGCTGTAGTTTCCTATCGACAATAGATGATTTACACTGCTGTATATATTAACAGTTTACCGTCAACAATTAGAACCATTAATGCAAATTTCTCCGCAACAATTCATTGAATCTAGACAATTACCCGCTGCTATGCGGGGCTTTTTGCTGACCCGAAGTGCGAGAGACCGCAATAATCATATTGAGATTTGCTTGTGGTTAAAAACCCCAACAGGGCCAGCACAACTTATTGTTAGTAATGAACGTGCGGTTTTTTTTGTTGAACAAACATCAGCGCAACAAGCCGAAAGTATTTTAAGTCAACAAGCTATTCAACTTGATGAAATTAAGCCGCTGGCATTAAAGGCTTTTAATCAAGCGAATGTAGTTGCCCTGTACTTTTTAACGTTACGTGAATTTTATCAAGCGCGAGAGCTTTTAAAACAACGTGGTATTAAGTGTTATGAGGATGATATTAGGCCTGACGATCGTTTTTTAATGGAGCGTTTTATTACCGCTGATATTACTTTTGCCGGCCAACAAGCCAGTTTATCATTAACGGATAATCATTATTATCGCCGTTTTGAACAGGTAAAATGTAAACGGGTAGATAAATCCCTACAAAAAGATATTGTTTTAACAACGGTATCGCTTGATATCGAATGCTCAATGTCAGGAGAGTTGTATTCTATCGGCTTATATAGCGAGCATTGTCAACAAGTATTGATGATTGCGGATCAAGAAGAAATTGCTCGTGAACAAGCAAAAGCTACCGATGTTGACATTGTTTGGCAAGCAGATGAAAAACAATTATTAAACAGTTTATTACTTTGGTTCAGTGACCATGACCCCGATATTATTATCGGTTGGAATGTTATTAACTTTGACTTTGATTTATTACAAAAACGCTATGACTTACATGGTGTTAAGTTTACGCTTGGTCGTGACGGTAGCACACCTTATTGGCGAAGAAATAAAACCAGTGAACAACAGTTTGTTGAAATAGCGGGCCGTGTGGTGCTTGATGGTATCGATTTGCTTAAAACCGCTACTTACAATTTCCCGAGCTTCTCACTCGATAATGTTGCTAATACCTTATTAGGTATCGGAAAAAAAGTTATTGATGTTGATAATCGAGTGCAAGAAATTACCAATAATTTTCATCATGATAAAACTGCGTTGGCAAGGTATAACCTAGAAGATTGCCGTTTAGTGTTATTAATTTTTCAGCACACGCAATTATTAGAGTTTGCCATGCTGCGCGCGCAATTAACCGGTTTAGCTATAGATCGCGTTGGTGGTTCAGTGGCTGCCTTTACTAATTTATATCTACCAAAGCTTCATCGAAGTGGTTATGTTGCACCAAACATGGGGGATGGTGATCAAGGTTTTGAGTCACCCGGCGGTTTTGTGATGGATTCAACACCGGGGCTTTATCAAAATGTATTGGTGCTAGATTTTAAAAGTCTATACCCGAGTATTATTCGCAGTTTTAATATTGACCCTATGGGATTGATAGAAGGGCTAAAGTCGCCAGAAACAGCGATTGAGGGCTTTGATGGTGCTTATTTCTCTCGAGAACAGCACTTTCTGCCGGATATTATCAATGGCTTGTGGAAAGAACGCGATATCGCCAAGCAAGATCAAAACGCCGCTTTATCACAAGCAATAAAGATTATTATGAACTCATTTTATGGTGTCTTAGGTTCAACCGGTTGCCGCTTCTTTGATCCGCGTTTATCTGGGTCAATCACCAAAAGAAGCCATAGCATATTAAAAATGACTAAAGCGTGGATAGAAGCAAAAGGCTATCAAGTGATTTATGGCGATACAGATTCGATATTTGTTCATGTGGGTAATGATGAAAGTGATGTAAATAGTAGGGCGCTTGGTAAAAGTTTACAAGATGATATTAATCGCAAGTGGCAACAAAGGTTGAAGGAAGAATTCGCCATAACAAGTGAGCTTGAAATTGAATTTGAAACTCATTTTAGTCAATTCTTAATGCCAACCATTCGTGGCCAAGATGTCGGCACGAAGAAACGCTATGCCGGCTTAGTGCAAAAGGGTGATGAACAACAGTTGATATTTAAAGGCTTAGAGAGTGTTCGTACCGACTGGACTGAACTTGCGAAACAATTTCAACGCGCATTGTATTTAAAAGTCTTTAATCGTCAGCCTGTTGCTGAATATATTAAACAAATGGTGGCTGATACGTTAGCGGGCAAGCACGATGATCTACTGTATTATCGTAAACGTTTACGCAGAAAGCTCGAGCATTATGTTAAAAATGTACCGCCACATGTCAGAGCAGCAAGACTTGCTGATGAAATATATCAGCGCCAGGGTAAGCCACTTAAATACCAAAATAAAGGCTGGATCGAATATGTGATGACGGTTAATGGCCCACAAGCTAGGGGATGTCAGAGCGCGCCGCTAGATTATCAATTGTATATCGATCGACAGTTAATGGCAGTAGCCGATGCCATACTACCATTTATCAACACCAGTTTTGATGAAATCACCAATAGCCAAATGAGCTTATTTGAACGTTAAAGCCTAAAGCAAACGACAGTAACCCCCTTATTGTTTATTTACCGGTTAATAAATTACATTCCTTAGTGCTGTTGCTTTTTCGTGATTGTAGTTTGTTGCAGATAAAAGCATGTTAGTCGCGACGAGTTGTGCATAACCTAGTCATTCTAAGCGAACACTACTCAACAAGTCATACAGCGTTTTTAGCCTGATCTTTCGTGCAAGGTTTGTTTATTTTTTTACTGTGCTATCGCCTTTTTAGGTGAAATACCCCCAGAAAAGGCTCTGTCTTGTATAGGTAGACAAAAAATAGCTACAAAAACAAATTCGAAAGATCAACTGTCTCTAAGATATGTCAAAATAAATCGTGCTTCTGTCAGTAATTCACGTTATAAATATTATAGATGGCTAGATAGCTATAATTTAATATTGACTGTGGGATGTAAACTAGAGATGAAAAAAGAAACAAAACTCATTAATGCCGGTCGTAAAAGTCAATGGACACGCGGTGTTGTTAATCCGCCAGTAGAGCGTGCCTCGACAGTGGTATTTAACTCTGTTAAAGAAATGAAGCATGCCACAGCAAATAAAACCAATCAGGTGTTGTTTTATGGTCGAAGAGGTACGTCAACGTCATTTGCCTTTAGCGATGCGATGACCGAGCTTGAAGGCGGTGCGGGTTGTGCACTCTATCCATCAGGTACCGCTGCAATAACTAATGCTATTTTAGCGTTCGTTAAAACAGGCGACCACATCTTAATGGTTGATACCGCCTATGAACCTACCCGTGATTATTGCGATAAAATACTGGCTAAACTGGGTATTGAAACGACTTATTACGATCCTCTTGTGGGGAGAAATATTGAAGCACTTATTAAGCCAAACACACGATTAGTTTTTTTAGAGTCACCGGGCTCTATTACCATGGAAGTGCAAGACGTGCCGGCGATTGCTGAAGTTGCTCATCGTCATGACTGTATCGTGATGTTAGATAACACTTGGTCAGCAGGGGTGAATTTTCAGCCCTTCGATTATGGCGTAGATGTTTCAATACAAGCAGCGACTAAATATATAGTTGGCCATTCAGACGTTATGCTGGGTACTGCAACGGCAACAGCTGAGCATTGGCCACAATTGCGCGAAAGTAGCTATACCATGGGACAATGCACCTCACCAGATGATTTGTATTTAGCAATGCGCGGTATTAGAACCTTGAATGTGCGCTTGCAGCAACATCAAACCAGTACCTTGAAAATTGCGAATTGGTTATCTACGCGACCAGAAGTTGAAACTATTTTGCATCCGGCTTTACCATCTTGCCCGGGACATGAGGTTTTTCAACGTGACTTTACTGGCTCGAACGGTTTATTCTCCTTTGTACTCAACAAGGGGAACCAAGCCGCGTTAACGGCCTTTTTAGATGGTATGAAACATTTTAAAATGGGTTATTCATGGGGCGGTTTTGAAAGTCTGATCTTAGGTATTTCAAGCGTTAAAAATATGCGCAGTGCAACAACGTGGCCATATCAATTTCCATTGATTCGTTTACATGTAGGCTTAGAAAATGTTGATGATTTGATTAGCGATCTTGAACGAGGTTTTAGCCGCTTTAATCAGGTGCTTGGACAAAATAATGATGAAGGCTAGCAAGTTATAAAATTAAAAAGAATCAATAAAAAACGCCGAGTAAATGTATTTTACTCGGCGTTTTTTATTTAGTTGCCACTACAGCGTGCGTCAGTCGCTACTTTTTACCTAACAGCTGAAATATCTTACTTGCAATTTCAGTGTTGTCATTTAAACCGTTAAACAGTGCTTTTTGTTGTCCCATAGCAAATACCGGAACATCAACACCTGTGTGACCAAACGTTGTCCAACCCGTGATAGAGCGTTGGTCTATAAGGTTGTTTACACTGAGGTGCATGGCACGTTCAATCGTTGGCTTGCGGGTTTGTTTTTTTCCGGCAGCGCTAGCCTTGTTATAGTTAACAAGTGCTTTTTCAGCGCTAGCTTTTGCTGATGTTAAAGTTTGAAATTCAGCATCGGTAATGTTGAAGTTAAGCATTTTACTCACGTTTTCTTTCACTATTTGCTCTTTTGCTAAAGTTTTACCAATAGTTTCTGCTGACATGAGCATGCTACGTAATACGTCAGGTTGCCATAAGTAGTCACCATCTTTACCAATAGTGAAACCACCAGTACTGTGATCTGCGGTTAATACCACTAAAGTATTTGGATTTTTAGCAATGTAAGTTTCTAAGTATTCTAAAGTTTTTGCTAAGTCATCCATTTCAGCCATAGCTGAAGCGATATCATTGCTATGGCCGCCCCAGTCAACTTGGCTTGCTTCAACGAGCATGAAATAACCTTGCTCATTTTCTAATTGTGCGATGGCAGCTTTTGTCATTGCTGACAAACGGTGCTTATTGCTGTCATCAAGCGCCCACGGCAAGCCCTTATCGGCAAATAAACCGAGTACTTTCTGTTGAGGATTTAGTTGGTTGAGTTGCTCGTAAGTATCAATGTACTGAAAGCCTTTATTTTTAAAGCCATCGACAAGGTTGGCATCTTTACGAAGAAAATATTGCCAGCCACCGCCAAACATTACGTCAATATTATCAGCACCTGCTAAAAAACTATCAGCTATTTCATTGTAATTATTACGGCTTTCGTTATGTGCCAAATAAGAAGCTGGAGTTGCATGATTGATTTGTGATGTAACCACCATACCGGTTTTTTTGCCTTGTTTTTTTGCCCAAACAAGGACAGATTCAACAGGCTTTTTGTTTATATCAACAGCGATGGCACCGTTATACGATTTTGTTGCCGTAGCCAGTGCGGTTGCACCGGCAGCTGAATCAGTAACATAACCAGATACTCGCGCAGGGTAAGTGCTACTACTACCAACGAGGTGACGATCAAATACCGTTTGCTCGATAGCGTCAGTGTTAGGATCGTCATGAAAATAGCGATAGGCACTGGTACTGTCTCTTATACACATCTCCGAGCCCACGAGACCTCTCTACATCTCG
>OJHH01000407.1_pt1 | contig 14416 bp, 16 predicted proteins | sample 1594911 | NCBI WGS metagenome assembly OJHH01 (sample SAMN05416787, study PRJEB24817) | seawater metagenome | isolation source: Sea water | place: Canada:Atlantic | collected 2013-11
GGGTGGGGCCTCCGCGTCATACGTCAGCTATGGGGAGGGCATGCGTTTTCTTGCCCTCGTCGCCTTTGGTTGTGCCGCACCGATTTCGGAGCTCCCTTCCGCTGCCGAACCGGTTGCGCCAATCGATTCGCCTGTCGATTCGCCGGAGGATTCGCCGCTGTTCGAAGGGGAAATCTGTCGCGCCGCGCGTGAAAAAGCGTTCGAGGTGCGTCGTGAAACCACCATCAACGCATCGACCCTTGGCAACGCGACGGCTGAGGACTTCGTGTGCGCCGCAAGCGAGGACTTCAACGGGGATGGGGTTGTCGACTTCACGGTCACGGCGCCGGGTGCGTCGGTGTTCTACCTCTTCCTTCAACAGACACCCGCTGTCTACGTGGGACAGCTTGCCTCGGGACGCATGTTTGGCTTCAGCTGCACCGGTGAGCGAGTGAACGGGATGTGCATCATTGGAACCGACCAGATGATGATTCACGGGGAAACGATGTACACGCGCTACCAATTCAATGGGGACCTGTATGCCAAGAGGGACCATCGATACTCGGCTGGAGAGCCCTGAGGCCCAGTGAGAGTGGGGGGACTGGGTCTGTGCGGGCTCACTGTTCGTCCAAACAGAATAGTGATGTTCTGATTATCCGTTGAACTGAAATGAATGGCGCACGTCTGAACCGGTGAACCCCAAAGGAGGCCACCATGGCTCGCTTCGTCACCGTCATCTTTCTAGCCCTCATCGCCGCCGCTCCTGCACTCGCCTGTGGACCGTACGGCTCCTTCATGCCTTCCGTCACCGCGCAGGATTCCGACAAGGGGTTGGTCGCTGAGGCATGGGGCAGCACAGTCTTCGTGTCGGACGGCATCACGACCACGACGGTGGACGTGGAGACGGCGGACATTGCATCCATGGAGTTCAACAAGAAGGGGGCGCTGGTTGTCCATGCGGTCGACGGCGAAACGACCCGGAGCATCACCTACGCGTGGTCCAAGTAGCGCCGCTTGCAAGGCACAACGACCTGAATGACGGGGGCAACGGCGGACCCAACGCCAAATGGGCTATTCTCCGGCCCCGGAGACTCTATGCGCATTCTCATCGCACTCGCCGTCCTACTGCCAGCCTGTGCGAACGGACTGCGTCCTATCGACCCGGACACCGGGAGCGGAACCGACATCACCTCGGACACCGACGATGGAACCGACTCTGACGCGGGGACCGACCCGGACGGTGACACAGACTCCGATACCTTTGGTGGCGGTGGAAACGACGGCGACTGCCAGCTGCCTGTGGCCGGCTACCGCGACAACGATGGGTGCTTCGACTTTGGTGACTTCCGCTCCTCAGACGCGTCGGGCACGTGGGGCTACCACATCGCAGACGACTACTGCGCATCCGCCGGAACCGAGGTGGTTGCCTTCGCGGATGGCACGATTCGCTCCAACGCCACACGAGGCACGGTTGCGAACAACTGGGGGCCCATCGTCATTGCCGAGCACTCGCTCTCCGACGGGACGGTGGTGTGCGCCATCTACGGACACGTGGACGGCGACTCGAACCTCACCGCCGGAACCGCGGTCTCCCGAGGGGACCGCATCGGCAGCATTCATGACGGCACCACCGTGCTGTCTTCTTGGGCCAACCACATCCACTTTGGCCTGCGCATGGGCGCCTGCGACGACATCCTGCCGTGCTCAGATGCTGCCGGCGCCTGCGCTACGCGTGGCTACGCCCCAGCGCCACCGTTCTCGCCGTACGTCGACCCAGTGGCCTTCGTTTTGGACGACTGCCAGGCTCCAGGCACGTGCCCCAGCGGCAACGGTGACTACTGCGGCGACACCGGACTGGGCCAGATTGCCGACCATCTGTACGCCTGCAGCTTCGGCGCGTACACCGACCTTGGTGCGTGCGTGGGGGGCTGCGAAGTTGCTGCTCCTGGGTTTGATGACACCTGCCAAGATGGCATTGGAGACTGCCCAGCTGGCAATGGTGACTACTGCGGAATCCCAACGCTGGGCCACAACGCAAACCACCTGTACGACTGCACCAACGGCACGTGGACCGACCTGGGAGACTGCGCCAACGGCTGTGTCTCAGAAGCGCCGGGCATCGACGACACCTGTGCGGACGACGTCGCAACCTGCCCCAGCGGCAATGGCGACTACTGCGGAAGTGCCGCACGCGGGCAGAACACGAGCCACCTGTACGAGTGCACGAACGGCAGCTGGAGCGACCTGGGCAACTGTGACTACGGCTGCGACACGGCGCCTGCGGGACAAGACGACACGTGTGAAGCACCGCCCGCCTCGTGCCCAAGCGGCAATGGCGACTACTGCGGAAGTGCCGCACGCGGGCAGAACACGAGCCACCTGTATGCCTGTTCCAACGCGAACTGGAGCGACCTGGGCAACTGTGACTACGGCTGCGACACGGCGCCGCCAGGACAGCCGGACACATGTGCAGCACCTCCCGCTTCATGCCCGAGCGGCAATGGGAACTACTGCGGAAGCGCATCTCTGGGCCAGAACACGACCCACCTGTATAGCTGCTCGAACGGCAACTACACCGATATCGGAACCTGCGGTGCTGGCTGTACTATCGCCAGTGCCGGAACGAATGACTACTGCGCGACAGTGGCGTGTCCGAGCGGAAACGGTCTGTACTGCGGTGCAACCAGCCGAAGCCAGAACACCAACCACTTGTACAACTGTACGAACGGCTCGTGGTCGGACCAAGGCAACTGCACGAACGGCTGCGCGACGGCCGCTCCTGGGTTCAACGATTACTGCAACTAGGGTAGAGAATCCCTGGGTTCAGAGCTGGTTGGTTCACCAAACATGTCTCTCTGGCTGGTGCTCGCCGGTGGCCCGAGAGGTGTTCGTGCTCGCAGTTGCGCTGGTCGGTCGGGCGTTCGTCTCCCAGCACTATCGAACGAAGAGCTGATACCGCTGGTCGAGGGCGACTCCGGCCACCGGCTGGAGAGCTACGGCGTACCGTCGCGCCCCCGTACCCTGAGCGCTGTCAGTGATGAGGTGGGTCTCTCCGGTAGCGTAGGTGTAGGACACTGGCGGCGAGAGTGAATTCGGGATGTCCGACTGATTAATGTTGAAGGCGCCGCGCAGGTCTCCGTTGCTGAACCGGTTGTCGCTGGTTCCACCGGAGAGCAGAGCAAAGGATGTCCGGCTCCCACCGGTCCAGAGTGCAACGCCAGGCCATAGCGGATCCACGGTGTCGAGGAAGTCGTTGACGGTGCCGCTTGAGAAGGTGCTGGTGCTGAACACCGGCACGCTGTGGTCCTCGTCCACCATGTATGACTCGGTGAATGGGACCGTATAGAAGTACGGCGGTAGGAAGTTGTCGTCCGCAAGGGTGCCGAAGGTGGACCGGTTCTCAAAGACATCTTCGCTGTCGTACTGGGTGCAGCCGACGGCGTTGACCTGGTAGATCAGGGTCCAACCGCCGCCATCCGTGGTCATGTCACAGTAGGCATCGAACGCATCACCACTGCCTGTACCGTCCGGATCGATGGAGTACAGGTGGTCTCCAGTTGCCGCTCCGGAGTCAAAGATGGCCTTGCAGCTGGGAAGGGCTGTACAGCCTTGCTCTGGGTAGGTCTCGCCGCTTGGGATGGAGGTGTTGTCCGCCAGGACAGTGGCTGCGCACAGCTCGCCCCCGCGCTCAATGACGGCACCCAAGCCGACGGTGGCTCCCGCTCCTACAACCGCGTTCGCCTGGACCGTTCCATGTACGGTAGCGCCGGCCTCGATTCGGGCGCCGCGTCCAATGCGCGCTGTGGCCTCAATGCGGGCGCCTTGTAGAAGGGTGGCTTGCTTGCGAACGCGTGCGCCGAGCTCTACGCGGACATCGGATTCGATAGTGCCGTCCGGGCCTACGATGCCGTTAATGACGCTGCCTTGTCCTGAAGACACAGCGTTGGCGATGGTGGTCGAGCGGGCCACGATGGCATTGGAACCCAGTGACGCGTAGTCGCCCACTTGTACGAGGTTTCCAACAATCGCGTTGGCACCCAAGGTCACGTCATGACCGAGCTGTGCGGCGTAGCCGACCGAGACGTCAGTCAGGGTGGTGAGGTCCGCGCCGGCGGTCGACGAGCGGCCGATGAACGTGTCGGCACCCAGAATGTGGTCTACGCCGAGTGTTGCTTGCCGGGCAACGACAACACCTGTTGCGACAGGCAGGGGATTGCTCGCGTGGTTGAGACGTCCGCCAAGGGTCGCGCGTGGTGCGACGATGACGTCTGCACTGAAGGAGACCTCAGGACCGATGCTCGCGGTGTTGTCTACGCAGGTCGTGCCGACTTCGTAGGCGTCATTGCAGCCGTTGTCGTTGAGGTCTTCGGCCCAAGCGGATGGGGCGATGGCCAATCCAATACACAGTGATGTCAGTCGCACTTGTTCTCCCCATGGCGACGACCGTATCATAACTTCTCACTACCTTCCCGACTGTCCTCGGGTGGCTTGGATGACCGGGACCGACATCCTGTCTGGGACCCGTCTTAGGAAGGCCTACCGAAGCCAGAAGGCAGCAGTATCCCCCGTGTTTCCAGAGTTGGCTGTGAGCCCCGAGTACACACCGGGCGTGCTGTTGCTTGACTTCCAGGTCGTCAGACCGCCGGCTACGTAGTCGCCATGGTAGGACGGCGCTCCGTTGTGACTGTTCCCAATCCACAGGCGGGGACCTGTCCAGGGCGAGCTCCACTGTTGGTAGTTTGTCTGGACTGCCTCCGTCCAGATGACGTCTGTCACGGTGTCTCGACAGGTGATTGGCGCGGGTACTTGGTTCTGGTTTCCGGGGTTCTGCCACTTTCCGCGAACCGCACTGGTGATGTCGCAGGCGGACTCGGTTGCCCAGCTGTCAGCTGTGCCGACGGCGGCGGTCGTCGCGGGTTCGGACATCCGAAAGCTGCTCGCTGTTTGGAGGAGGCCTGACGCATCTATCTTGTAGGAACCAACAGCTCTATTCCCCCTGACGACAGAAGAGAAGATGGACGAATACTGCTGGTTGTACCCCTCCGAGTCCGTGTTCACTCAGGCGATCTGAGTCCACCCGCCGCCGTCTGTAGTCATGTCACAGTAGGCGGTGAAGGAGTCGCTGGGGTCTCCACCATTGGGGTCAATCCAGTAGTCTCCGGATCCAGACGACGGTGTTCCGGTGAGGATTTCCACACAGCTTAGGCCTGGGTCGAGAGAGGTCAGCCCGCCGCCGCATCCGGTGGACGGATAGGTCTCTCCACTCTCGATCAGACCGTCGTCTGCCAGCACGTTGGCTGCGCACAACTGGCCTCCGCGCTCAATGACCGCGCCCGCTCCAACAGTGGCTCCTTCTCCGACGACGGCGTTCGCCTGGACCGTTCCATGTACGGTCGCGCCGGCTTCAATGCGTGCACCGCGTCCAATGCGTGCGGTGGCCTCAATGCGGGCGCCTTCGAGAAGGGTTGCTTGCTTGCGAACGCGTGCGCCGAATTCTACGCGGACATCGGCTTCGATAGTGCCGTCCGGGCCTACGATGCCGTTAATGACGCTGCCTTGTCCGGAAGACGCAGCGTTGGCGATGGTGGTCGAGCGGGCCACGATGGCATTGGAGCCCAGTGACGCGTAGTCGCCCACGTGTACAAGGTTTCCAACAATCGCGTTGGCTCCCAAAGTCACGTCATGACCGAGCTGTGCGGCGTAGCCGACCGACACGTCAGTCAGAGTGGTGAGGTCCGCGCCAGCGGTGGACGAGCGGCCGATGAAGGTGTCAGCACCCAGAACATGGTCAACGCCGACTGTCGCACTCCGGGCAACGACAACACCGGTTGCGATGGGGAGCGGGTTGCTCGCGTGGTTGAGGCGTCCGCCAAGAGTGGCGCGTGGTGCGACGATGACGTCTGCGCTGAAGGAGACCTCAGGCCCGATGCTCGCGCTGTTGTCGACGCAGGTGGTTCCGACTTCGTAGGCGTCGATGCAGCCGTTGTCGTTGAGGTCTTCGGCCCAAGCGGAAGGGGCCACGGCCAATAGAATACACAGTGAAGTTAGTCGCATAGAATCTCCCCGTCGACCCAGACTATCACGACTCACTCCACTACCAATGGCAAGAGACTAGCGGAACGCCATCCAGAGGTGTCCGTTGTCATAGGACGGAGCAAAGATGTTTCCGCCGTCGTTTTCCCACACCGAGTAGGTGCTCCACGCTGCGTTGACGCGGGTCCGCGGACCTGCCGCCACACGATTCGTGCTGGTCTCCGGCTCCGGGTTGAATCCATCGGGTCCGAGGCTCCAGATCACGTATCCTGCGGGATATCCTCGTATGTGGTCGACTCGAAGTCCCAGCCGAGCAGGGTCTCGGTGGCTGCGCTACGCAGCTCCGCCGAGTACACGTGGCGGTATTGGTGGTCTGCGAGCGTGCCGCGGCCCACGAACGCTTGGCGCAGCGGGTTGTATTGCGCCATGAAGCCGGTGTTGCTGTAGTAGGCTCCCGAGCCCCATCGCTTCATGATGGTCCATCCGCCCTGCGTGTCCATGTCGCACTCGGCTGGTTCTCGTAGATGGACGCTCCGCGAACCGGTCTGCGCGATTGGCGTGTTCCATATCCGCTGTCTCGGCGGGGCACGCCTCGCCCCCAAGAGGGGTGTCCAACGATGCGCTACGGATAGGTGATTCCAACGCCATTCGCTCCGTACCGCGGGCGGCTGACTTGCGTGGGAAGAGCCGCGAACAGGTCGCGAGCGCTGATTCTGCAGGGGCTGACAGCGCTGTGGCGCCCAACGCCGTTCCGAATCGGGCACGGGCCCAGCCCGAGTCGCACGTGACCGGACCAACAGCGTTGTGCTGCGGCTCAAGCGGAACCAGCGAGGCTGTCAGGCGAGGCTGTCAGGCGGGGCTGTCAGGCGGGGCTGTCAGGCGGGGCTCGGGCGGCCGAGGCGGCGAGGCCGTCCAGGATACGCAACGTGGTCCTGGACGAGCACTACCCGAATAGAGCCATCGCCCCATTGCGGTGAGCTGGGTTCGCGCATAGGTGACCTGCATGGCAGATAAACAACGCTCACCTCAGTCGCAGACCGACCTCGCAAGCGGTCTTGAGCGGCACGCAGACATGGCGCTGTCTGCCGCAACACTTCCCGCACTCATGGGCAATGCGTTCTTTGCCGAGCTGGTGTCCCGGGCGGGCGTAGATGCGCTCGCCGCCGCCACAACCGAGCAGATCCAGATGGGATTCGGCTCCGTGTTGGGCAGCGGTGCAGCTCGGGCAGATCGAAGGGCAGATGACACCGCGCGCAGCATTGGCGGCGGCCTATGGGACGTGGGTTGGGGGGAGCGTCGTGAACAAGATGAGTTCGGCCCAGGGAACCCAGACAAGGACATGTTCTTCGACCCCGGCGCAGGGGAACGGCCAGAGATTGACCATGACCACGGCTTTCTAGATGACGGGAACGGTGGCATTGACGAGTCCTTGAAAGAGGAGCCGGGTGTCTCGGACTACACACTGTTGGCTGCCTGCGTTGCTGCCGTAGAGAGCGCTGAGTTGCTGCGACCGGACCTAGTGGACGCAACCGCTGCTGTTCGGCACTACCTAGATGGCGGTGGTGCCCAGCGTGACCCACAACTGGAGCGGTTCTTCGCGCAAGACAACGCCGGTGCGGTGATCTTGAAGAGCGTGCTTGATGACGCCACGATTGGCGCGCAGGAAGTGCATGGCGCGGCAATGTACAAAGACCCGGACAACCCAGACTTCTCCGCCATGAGCCTCCAGATGCACGCTTGGAAACCGGTTGTGGTCGGCTCGGATGCCCGATTCCCGTACCCGGCCACCGAGAACTGGCAGAAGGCGATTGGCGGCTTCTCCATCTGGGCCACGGGAAACATCTCCGCCTCCGTGGACGAAGCCAAGGGCATGCGCACCATTGACATGGAGATTCACATCGAGATGGAGGACATGTACAACTTCAATCCCGGTCAGAACGACATCTCCACCGGCGTGCCAGACGCGGTGTTCGGCCGCCTACAGGTTGTTGGATTGGGCCACGAGTTCAAGCAATTAGGTTCAGCGGACCGTCAGATCTCGATCACCCGTGCAATCCGCGGACCCGGCGAGTGTGACCCCGACCGACCGGACACCATTGGCGGTGGTGACGGCCCAGCGCGCGGCCCGGACGGCGCGCGCCCCTACCCACACACATGATGGCCTTACTGCTCGCACTGGGAGGATGTGGCGGTCCAAGTCCGTCCACACCGGTTGAGCCAGCCCTCAGCACAGTGGAAGCGTCTGTGGAACCAGAACAGATTGCGGCGTCATTGCAGCTTCCGAGTGGGACTACCCACCAGCGAGCGGCGGACCATCACGACACAGTCTACGTGCTTGCCCGCTGGTCGGAAGAGTCATGGCCTGCCGCCGAAGCTGAGCTTGGTCGGTCGCGGGACCGATACGCATACTCGGAGCGTCCAATGCGTGCGATACCCGACGATGTCGTGACTGCGCTATTCCCAGACGGGCACGAGTACGGAGACCCGCTAAACAGAGCGGCCTTCCCCCATCTACTGCGCACAGACTGGCCGGTTCGCAATGTGCAGTGGGCCCTAGTTCTGCCGGACCGCGCTGTGCTTGTGCGCGTGGACGTTGGTGAGGTTCGGTAGCGATTCCCGTGGCCAACCCGGGCCGGCACCGCTGTATCGACCACAACGGATAGGTGATTCCAACGCCCTTTGCTCCGGACCGCGGGCGGCTGACTTGCGTGGGAAGAGCCGCGAACAGGTCGCCAGCGCCGATTCTGCCCGAGCTGACAGCGCTGTGGCGCCCTATGCCCCTCCGAATCGGGCACGGGCCCAGCCCAAGTCGCACGTGACCGGACCAACAGCGTTGTGCTGCGGCTCAAGCGGAACCAGCGAGGCTGTCAGGCGGGGCTCGGGCGGCCGAGGTGTCCAGGCCGTCCAGGACAGGTACCTCGCAACTCGTGGTGTTGAGTTGTTCGATAGGGGTGCCCGGTGCGTAGGGTCCGACGCGGGCGGAGTCGGCACAACCTCCCGCCGCCATGCAGAGCGACCTGGGAGCACGCCGTGGGTTTGGACGATGCGCGCACGCGGTGGAAGAACCAGCGCCGCCAGACGTTCCACGAGCTCGAGCGGTGTGAACGGGACTCCTGCAGTGCCATCCGCCCACAGGCGCTTGAAGATCACCCGGATTAGTCCGGCCGAAGTCTCCTCCAGCCGGTTGCGAGCGAGAGCGGGACGGGCCAAATACCGGCACAGGCGCTCGCGGTCTCCAGCATCCCGCCCGCCGACCGCGATGCCGCCGTGCAGCGTGTACCCGCCCCACGTGGCGCACGGGGGAGGCAGCGCGTACGTGCGACCCCGATGCACCTGGAACCGACGCGCGCGTCGCCCACCCGAGACCGCCGACCGCCCCTCGACCGACGCCGCCTGCATCAGCAGCAGACGGGGTATGTCAACCTGAAACGATTTGCTGTACGGTGTGCCTCATTTGGAGGGCATCTTGACTGGAACGACGATCATACTTGTAGTCATCACCGTGTTGTCGGTTGTTGCTGTGATTGCTGCTGTAGCAGTGGCGTCCACACTAGTGATGAAGGCAAAGCGCAGTGCGTCTGACGCTCTGGAGCGTCTTGGCGACATCCCGAATGTGGAGGAGGAGACTGAGCGGCTGCTGGTGCAGCAACGTGCAGCCAAGGCCTCGCTCGCAAAGGCAGAGACCGACGTCGGACAGGCCATTCAATTGCTAGAGTCGCTGAGGAAAGATGCTGGCATTGCGAGTGATGTATCGGACATGCAGGAGTTCGGTCTTTACCAGCCGAAGTTCGAGTGGGATGACCCGGAGCGCTTCAAAGAGGCCATCAAGAGCGTTCGTGCTCGACAGAAGGATATGATCAAGGACGGAGAAGCGGCTACCTGCAGCGTAGAGTGGACAATTGAAGGCAGCGCTGCCAAAGGACGGGCCGCAACAAAGCAGCGCTTAAAACTACTTTTGCGAGCATTTAATGGTGAGTGCGCTGCGGTAATCGCGGCAGCGCGGCCGACGAATGAGGACCGGCTTCTCGAGCGTATCACCAAGGCTCATACCGCCATCAATCGACTTGCGACCCAGCACAAGTCAGAGATTTCGGACCAGTACATGATGCTCAAAATGCGTGAGTTGTCCTTGGTCGTTGGAGAAAAACATCGGAAGCAAGAGGTCAGGGAAGAGCAACAACGCATCAAGGCCCAGATGAGGGAAGAAGAGCGGGAGCAAAAGGCCTTGGAGAGCGAACGCAAGGCGGCTTAAAGGGAAGAGAAACAGCAAAACACTGCTCTCAACAAAGCACTGAAGGAGCTTGGTAAAGCGCATTCAGAGCAGAGAACATCGCTATTGGCGACAATTGCGCTTCTCGAGAACAAGGTTGCGGGAGCGAAAGAGCGAGTCCGTCGCGTGTCAATGGCCGAGAAGACACGAGCGGGCCACGTTTATGTCATCTCAAACGCAGGGTCCTTCGGCGGCGAGGTGTTTAAGGTCGGCATGACGCGGCGGATTGACCCGCTCGAGCGTGTCCGAGAACTAGGCGACGCATCTGTTCCGTTTCGATACGATGTCCATGCGATGGTGTACGCCGACAATGCGCCTGGCATGGAGAATGAAATGCACCGGCGAATGGAATCCACCCGTATGAACCTCGTGAATCGAAGACGGGAGTTTTTCCGTATCTCGCTCGACGAGATTGAAGGGCATGTGCACGCCGTGCTCGGTGCTGATGCCGAGTTCATCCGTTTGATGCCGGCCCCAGAATATCGAGAGTCCTTGGCCATGCAAGCGAAGCGGGAGGGGGAACGGCTCGGAGTCAAGCCGGCAGCTCCAGCAGACCGAGTGGTAGAAGATGCTCGTTCACGGTTCGATGCTCTCCGGCAGAGTTGGCATCCGGACGAGGCGACTTCTAAGTGAGCTGAGGCGGCGTCAGGGAACGCACCATCGCCCATTTGTGTGGTGGCTTTTTGGAGCGTCGCTTTCGGTATTGCAGCGGTTGTTTTGACGGCCGTTTCGGATGTCAGAGCAGCTGTAGAGTTCAGGACATGGGGCGCTTGGGGCCAATGCTGCATCACCGGCTAGCTGTGGTAGCTCTCTCCGTCCGCTCCAGTGGGAAGCCCTCGAAGCGATCGATACGTCGAGAACTCGGCCATGCCAATGTCCGCAGCTATGTCTTTGACGCGTTCTCCGAGCTCGAAGCGGTGCACGGCGTGCGCTCGACGGATGCCCGATAGTCGAACATCGGCAATGCCAGCACACTCCGCAGCAGCGCTAAGCGCACGACGGAGTACCTTCTCTGCCAAGGCGGGTGTCCGCACCCCCCGGAGCAGGTGCTCGTGGCCTGCGCAGTCACGGGCGAGGATGGAGAGGCGTGTTGGTAGGTCGGCTGCTAGACGAACTAGCCGGTTTCCCACGAAGATAGAGTGGTCGCTCAGGTCGTCACACCGGAGCGCTATGAGTTGGTCCACTGTGCAGCCTGTTTCCCAGACCAGCCCAATGGCCGCATAGTTGCGGTCTCGATGGGGACCGGAGAACATGGCATAGGCGTATCGCTTGCTTTGGCGTTGTCTCGGCATGGCTCATTTGGTGCTTGAGCGAGACACGCTTGGGCAGGTCGTCGAGAATGGCATCGGGCAAACGACCTTCCGAAACTAGCCAGCGTACGAAGGACGAAACTGCGACGAGTCTTTGGTTGACCGTGGCGGGTTTGTAGTCCTCGACCAGCAGCGCCTTGAATGTCTGGAGGTCGGCGCTGGTGATGGGTCGAGGGAATGGCTCTAGTGGGGCCATCGATTCGAACAGGACTTCGGCAGCGCGGCGGTAGGAGCGGCGCGTCCTGGCGTTGGGAATGGTCTGCACCCAGTCTTCGGCCACCGCGAGGAGCATGTCGTTGGCTTGTCGCATCAGCCTACTGCTTTAGTCGCGTGAAGGCCGTTACGCGCCTGGGCTTGCGCTCCTGAACCGCTGATGAAGACGCGCGTGAAACCTCCGGGAGCGGGAGTGTCATCGATCGTGCTGGTCGATGCAATCAGGCTGGCGGCTTGACATGCGTTCTCTGGCGTAAACCATCCGCTCGCTGACACGCAGGGGGCCGAGTTGCCGACATTCCTTCACCAACCGATTGTGACTGGTGTGGAGGTCAAGGACCTTGTGACGCGAAGTGTTCGTGAGCGACAGCATCTGGAGTACAAGCGGGACTTCTGGGTTCCTCAGCAGATGGCAAATGGCGAGGCGCGCGACAAGAAGGTCGTTGAGTTGTGTAAGGACGTCGCTGCGATGTTGAACGCTGAGGGTGGCGACATCATCGTTGGGATTGAGGAAGACGACGATGACTGCGCCAAATGTTGGTACGGCTTGGGAAGCCTGGACACCGATGGGGCTATCTCCACATTGCAAAGCTCGCTGAACAGCCGGTTGTCGCCCCGCCAGAGCGCGAATTCTGTGACCTGTATTCCTGTCGAACATGAGGGAAAGTGGGCGCTGGTCGTGTCAGTGGCGCCCTTTGCGCACGGACTGGTGAGTGTCTCCGTCGGTGGGGCGAATGCAAGGCATTCGCGGGTGTCGCATTTGTTTCCGGTTCGCGATGGTGATGAAACACGATTTCTTTCGGTTGAGGAGGCTGCGCGGTCTATGGATGTGCGATTGAGAACGCTCCAGTTGGAGGCCGCAGCTCTGTTCGGTCGACCTGCTCGGCAACTCGATGTGTGGTTGGATTCTGAATTCAATGTGTGGTCCACAGGTGGCTCAGGACCCTGGGGTCGCCCGCTTGATGGCAAGGCTGACGGCACTTTGACTCGCTTAGATGAGACAACTCTTCAGTTGGTTTTCCACAGAGGCGCTACTGTTCGGCGCCAAGTCGAGCAAATGAATGAGTTCGTAGCCTACAAGCATAGCCGTAAGTTTGATTGGGACCACCTCATCACTCATTTGACGCCTGGCGCGCGAAAGGCGAACCCGGAACCCGACATGCCCGGGGGAAGCGCTTGGACGCTATCTATCCCGATGACATTTGTTCGTGCGCTTTGGCGGCCTGCCTCTGCTGACACAGAGGTTCGTTTGGCGTTGACCGCAGACGTCGTTTGGGACGGAGCCAAGTTGCGATTGTCTGTGTAGCGGACCGGTGCGGCCGAACTCAAGCGACCATGATGGCCTGCACCATCCTATCGCCTGACCTGTTGGCGAAGCCGATGGGAACAAGTTCGCGGCCTACAGCTTGCCGAGGATGCCATCAGGTAATTCCTCATTGCACACCAGGCCGCCGTCCATCATGGCGAGCAGCCCTGATACGAGGTCGACAATACCTGCTCTGAAGAATGCAGAATACTCTGTGCCGTCGTTCGCTTGTGCATCCTCAAGGATGCCGACGACAGTTTCGAATCCGTTCCACCATTCACCGGACGCTCCCTCACGGCCATGGATGAGGTCTGCCTTCAGGGCGCTCATTGTCCGACATGCAGCCCGCATGTCTGCGACGCGGCGTCCGCCTCTGAGTCTGTTCGCTCCCCCAGTAGTAGGGCGTTGCAGGGCTGCGGCCCTATTGAGGAGGATGGTCTCCCGCGGAAGCACCTCATCCGGATTCGCCACGACCGGTGCATTAGCTTCGACTAGGCTTTCGCCAAGCGAGAAATCCCTGTCGACCGAGATAGCTGACAGCTTTTCGTCCAAATCATCCATGACATCTGCAAATTCACCAGCGAGCCACTCGTTCGTTTCTGCGTCCTTGTCCTTAAACTTGCGGATGTTCTTCTCGATGGCCTCAGACTCTAGCCGGAGAGCCTTGAACGCCAGGCGGGCTCTTGGGTTTTCCTCTGATTCGACGTACGCAATACAGGCGTTGGTGATCTCAATCACCTCGTCCATTATCGCTTCGACTTTGGTCAGATTTGGGTCGACCGGGTCCGCGCTTCCGGACAGGTCATCGGACAGCTCTTCGCTCTGTAGTGTGCGAGCGAGCAGCTCATCCGAAGGGGCTTCCTTGAATTCTTCCTCCGAGAACTTCCTCGCTCCGCGGTCGCTGACATCACTACTCATGCTGTTCTCCCTGTTTTTCCGGCAGGACAGTACATGAATTGCGTGCGCTCAGGTGGATGCATCTACCTGTTTGGATACGATGGTTCAATGACTCATGATGATGAGCCTCTAGACCCGCCTCCGGCGCTGCACGACACAGAAGCATGGTGCACCGACGAGATGACGGCTAGGTTTCCTGGTGAGTCCGACCATGACTGGATGATGCGCATGCTGGTGACGGCCGACGACCATGGCGACGGATAGGTGATTCCAACGCCCATCGCGTCGTACCGCGGGCGGCCGACTTGCATAGCGTGGGCCGCGAATAGGTCGCCGTCGCCGATTCTGCTCGGGGCGCACAGCGCTATGGCGCCCTAGGCCACTCCGAATCGGGCACAAGCCCAGCCC
>OJHH01000411.1_pt1 | contig 14358 bp, 9 predicted proteins | sample 1594911 | NCBI WGS metagenome assembly OJHH01 (sample SAMN05416787, study PRJEB24817) | seawater metagenome | isolation source: Sea water | place: Canada:Atlantic | collected 2013-11
GCAGAAGACGGCATACGAGATGTAGAGAGGTCTCGTGGGCTCGGAGATGTGTATATGAGACAGGTATATAGATTAGTATTCTATAGGATATACGAACAACCGCCAAAAGTGTTGCAAAAAAAAGCCCCAGAATTCCGAGGCTTAATCATATGCAAATGAAGCGTATACTATCTAAATATTTTCTGAATCAAAATCGGGTCTTCATTCTCTAAAATCACCAATGTATATATACCTACAGACAATTTATTCATTAAAAAAGTCTTGGATTGACTATTTAGATTCTCACTGAAAACAACCTTAGCAGAAGCATCATACAATGCTATCGAAACGCCTATAAAATCCTGATTAGCATTTATTTGAAGGCCTTCCTTTAAATTTAAAACTTCAAAAACGAGAGTATTTTCATTAACGTTATCAGCAGCAGAAACTGTCACCACCTGAACCGATTCATCTGAACAAAATTCATTCGAGGTAACTAACCTTACTTCATAATCTCCTGGAGACAAGAATTCTAAAAGGAGATCATCTTCTTCCGAAACTAGTAGCCCATTGATAAACCACTCTGAGTACTGAGCGTTCTCACTAGTATTTACCGCTACAAATTCAGCTGAAATTTCGTTTAGCATAACCTCAACAGGACTTTCAAATGATGTTACTACAGCGTTTTCATCTCTTAAATCTACGATAATCTCTTCTGATATACATTCTGACTCTATTACTAGAGTATACACTGCCCCAGGTAAATCACCAAGAGAAACTGTTCCTTCTCCATAACTTTCAGCTATTAATAAGCTCTCTTCAAATGCCCCAATATACCATTGATTTGCATTTTCTAAATTTGTTATTACTTGACCAACATCTTCAGAACAAACCGATGGAACTTCATTCACTTGTAGTAATTCTGCTGCAGGTTCAAATACTGTTATATTTTGTTCGATTGTAGAACAGTTTTCATTTTCACTAGAAAGAACAGCATGATAACTTCCAGCCGTGACGCCAGATAAAACACTTGTTAATCCTACCGTTTCTGCATTAAGCAATGTATTTTCCTGATCAAACCATTGTACACTCCAATCAGAATATGATGGTGCATTTAACTCAATTACGCCATCAGAATCTCCGGAACAAGACGCCATATAAGAAGTATAATCTGCCCCTGGATATGCATGAAGTACAAACCTTTCAGTTTCATAATTATCAGAAGGTGCATTGAAGAATATTTCCGTTCCTTCTAGAATAGGAAAAAACTCATTTGTTTCTTGATCTTCGATTATTAGACATACGCTCTCTGAAATATTTTGCAACGCATCTAATCTAAATGTATAATCACCTTGAAAAGGAACAATAGCTCTAAATGGAATTACAACTGGTTCCGACAAAGAATTTAATGTATTAACACTAAGAGTGTTTTCACCAACTAAAGTAGATAATGTTAATCCTCCATCTTCTATAGAGTTAGATTCTAAAAAGTATCCATCAAATTCATCATCAAACTCATTTGATGCTTGGTCATGGAAAGAAACTACTGTTTCATATTTATGATTTTCTGAGTTTACTGAAAACCTCAATAATACTCTCGATACATCATCGAATCTTAGGAAACCAGCTTGATCATCTACTTTACACCCTTCCTTAAAGGTTATAGATGCTCCAGGACCTGTCGCTCTAACAAAGAAACCTTGATAAGAGCTAAGTATATTACTTCCTCCGTTAATAGACACTCCATTTACATATGAAACATACTCTCCTTTCCAAGTTGACCCTAAAGTATGGTCCAAAATATATACATCAGGTTGACAATTCACAAAAACGATTTCGCTTGAAGCTATATCTATAGCTGAAGGGAATGGATTAGCTATACAATTCCATCCGATGGTCTGCGCATCACATCCTGTAGTATAATCTAAATTAACAGTAACATCTCCTTTGTTAAATGCTCCTGTAGAGTTTAAAGTATAGTTCATAGCCTGGAGGGGCATGAAAGCCCAATATCCCTGTTCTGCATCTATAGTTTCAGTCATACTAGTAACATCAGTAAAGCCATCGTTTAAGTTACATGAAGGATCAGTCTCATCATAATACTTAAGATTAGTGAAATCTTGACCTGGAAAGTCTGAACCAGGAAATCCGGTTAAAAGGAAATCTCCATCATGAGCGGAAGCCACAGTTTGGCCAGTTACAGGCACTCCTATCAATCTATATCCTTCTTCGGTATTCTCGACATATCTCTCCATAGTTATTTGTCCAGTAACATCTGCTCCTGTTTCAATAGTACCAATAGAACCAGTTAATATTTCTCCTCCTATATCACCTGAAGCCAAAGTTATGTTTTGGCTTCCAAAACTAATCGTCCCACTTTCAGGATGAATAGGCCCATAAAAGTCAGCATCAGTATTAAAACTCACTCCTAGTGAATTAGAAACATCGAATTGATAAAAGACAGGAGTAGCAGTTCCAGATACAATTTGAGCTGCCTGATTTCCAATCATGGAAACAGTTCCTTTGTTAGAAGATAATAGTCCGTTTATAGTTAAGTCATCAAATATTTCTACCTCATGATCTCCAATACCTAAATTAAGCTCCCCTAAAGTTTCGACTGTCACTTCACCAGTTCTAACATCTGAATCTAAAGTTAAAACATCTCCATCTTTAACAATGATATCAGTGTATTTATTAAACGGAGGAGTAGCAGGAGTGGCTGTACCTACCAGCTGCCAAATTGAACCTGATGAATTTCCTGTTCCAGTAGTCTCGTAAGCGCCACTACAAAACTCCTGAGTAACAGAAAGATCATCAAAATAAACTTCCCAATCAGTTTGATCTTGATGTGAAACTAAAATTGAGCTTCCCATAAAATCATACGTATTATCCAACACTGGCATATTTATAGCGTCTGCTGGAATTAAAGCTGTAAAATCTACTTGATCATTCACATACATTTCCCAATTTCCAGCTTCGTCTCGTGTAACTTCAATAGCAAAATTGTCGAAATTACTCCAACCACTTGGCACCTCATACTTTATTAGTTCCGTAGCAGAGGTGTTACTATCAATTCTGTAAAGTCTAAGTCTATCATCAGTATTTCCGCCTTCATTTACTGCTATGGCATATCCCTGAATCCCAGTGTCTGCAGGATCATTTCCATTACTTGAAAGAAAAACAGTAAATCTGTTTAAATCATTTGGATCCCTAAGACCTGGAGTACTAACAGAAACTCTCCAAGTAGTCACCCCACCTTTCAAATCTCTAATTGTATTTGGTTTTACCAAATAAGAAATATTATCTCCTAAGGTGTTATTTACGTATAAAGCTTGCGAACCAGATAATTCTGATGAAGCAACATTAGTAAACAAAGAAGTTTCTCCAGTCCATCCTATTAAATCTCCATCTTCAAAATCATCGTTTACATCATTTTCTAAAGTAGTATTATCATCAGTCAAATTCAATGTAAATGTAGACTGCGGATGTACTGAAGCATTAATCCCACCAGAAACAGACTGAATTTCTAAAACAATGCTAGTGTTGTAATCACAATCATCATTATCTGTAATGTTAATCGTTAAGGGTAGAGATGCAGAAGACCCCGCTGGAAATGTAAAGCTCTGCGTTGAATAACTGTCAATTCTACTAGGATCACCTTTGATTAATACCACATCGGCAGTACAAGCATCTACAAGGCTAGGATTAGCTATATCTAAATTTACAACAACACTTCCATCTGTTTCATCATTATCAGATGAAGAGCTATCAAATGAAATCTCAGTGTTAGAGTTAAGAGAAATATTATCAAAATATCCTCTTCTACTATTGTCTACGTCAGTAATTTCAGTGCCTAAAGCAAAGAAAGAAGAGGTCTTGATATCATTATCCGTAGCCGTTCCTCTAGAAGTAGAAGCAGCTGGACCATCAAATCCTTGGTCAGCAAAAAGCTCCCAATTTCCAGAATAGTCTCGAGTAACTCTTAGTCTATATCCGTCAAACAGGCCTAATGTGCCGGGGTATGCAGTGGTTACAATATCTGTTTTAGTAGACCCTGACACTTTAACTAATGTGAAAGTATCTGTAGTACCTGAAATTCCAAATTCTACTACGTAACCATTAAAATCAGTTGTCCCATCTTTTAAATCAGTAACATTATCTGTATCACTTATTAAATAAACTTTTAACCCATTGATGTTAGAAGTATTCCAAGCACTACCTGTAGCTATAGAAAACTGCCATGATCCATATGCCATTGTATATGGCGTAGTAATGACGGCATCTGCTGTAGATGCATTTGAAACCAAAACTTCATCATTAATTTCAGTAGCACCATTAATATTACTATTACTTCCATTTCCAGAAAGAGATGTTGGATCCAGAATAGCAAAACTTGAAGTCTCACCACTCCAAACAGTCCCAGAGGTTAAATCACCATCTGAGAAACCTTCCGTACCTACAGTAAAGGTGGCTTTAAAATTAGAACCTCCATTGCTATTAAACCTATCTCCTAAATTAGTATATGCTTTGTAAAACACCTCCAAAGTATAATCACCTGGATCTAATCCAGAAAGTAAGTCAACCCCTAATGATTCCAAAAACCATTTTTGATCACCTGCTCCACCACCAGTGTCACAGATAGTTACACCATCTATACACAAGGCGTTTCCACTGTTACAACAAAACCCAAGAGAAGTAGAGGTAAAAGAAGGACTTCCTCCTGTTTTATACACTGAATAGTTTAATTCTGTTCCTGTAACATCATTTCCCGCTCCAACGTTTTTAAATGTATGAATATCTGCTCCTGCTAGTTCAAATACATCATTAGATTTAAAAGTACCTAAGAAATGACCATCAAGGTCGTTAACTCCCTTTGGATTAAATGCATTATCGTCATCCAAATATTTTAAAGATCCGTTATAATCCAAGGTAACATAGGATTGAAAGATTCCCGTTTGAGCAAAAGAAATACTCGAAAAACTGGCAAGGCACAAAAAAGTGGCTAAAACCGAGTAGGTATAAAGACGTTTCATAGGTATAAATTTATTAAGGTATAATCCTCACAAAGATAGCGAAATAAGTATAGGATTGGCAGTTTTAAACCAGAAGGATTACTTAGTAAAACCCTATTAGGAATACATAGACTCCAATAATCTTTTAGTGTAGGTTTTTTGAGGGTTATTATATATTTCTTCAGAAGACCCACGTTCAATTATAACCCCTTCGTTCATCACTAAAACATGATCGCTCATATAATGTACTACCGAAAGATCGTGAGAAATAAAAAGAAAAGTCAAATTGTACTCTGACTTTAGATCATTTAGTAGATTAAGAACTTGAGCCTGGACAGAAACATCTAACGCTGAAACTGATTCATCGGCTATTATAAACTCAGGTTTAGCTGCCAAAGCCCTAGCTATTACGATCCTTTGTCTTTGGCCACCACTAAATTGATGTGGGTATTTGAACAAGCTCTCTTTCGTTAATCCCACATCCATGATTAGTTTCAATATAAGCTCCTCTCTTTCATGATTATTAAGTGAAGGTTGGTGCTTTATCAAAACCTCAAGAATCAACTTCTCAACTGAGATACGAGGGTTTAAGGCACTAAATGGATCTTGAAAAATAAACTGAATTTTTCCTCTTAGGTTTTTCCAGTCCTTTTGATCATATGAAGATATGTCTACTCCTTCATACTCTAAAACTCCACTATCAGCATCCAATAACCCTGTGAGTATTTTACTTAGAGTTGATTTACCACACCCTGACTCACCCACTAGACCTAAAGTTTCACCTCTTAATATTTCGAAGGAAACATCTTTTACTGCTTCCACAATTGTAGACGTCTTTTTAATAAAGCCTGTTCTTTTGACATAACTTTTATTAAGGTTTTTAACCTTATAAAGAACATCTCCTTTATTTAAAAAAGTAGAATTCCTTAATGAAGGACTTAGGTTCCCTTTAAGCACCTCATTCACCGTTAATAACCGATTCTCTTTAAGTGTGTTTTCTGGTTTACACGCTATCAGACCTCTAGTATAGTTATGTTGTGGGCTTTCAAATAACTTTTTAGAATTATTAAATTCTATCATCTCACCTTGTCTCATAACTAAGACATTATCAGCTATGTTCTTGACTACTCCTAAGTCATGAGAAATGAAGATTACAGCCGTATTATTCTCCGCTTGTAATTTTGATATTAAATCTAACACACTTTTTTGCACAGTAACATCCAACGCTGTAGTAGGTTCATCTGCTATCAAGAGCTTAGGCTTACAACTCATGGTCATGGCTATCATAACACGTTGTCGTTGACCTCCACTTAATTCATGAGGGTACGAGGATAGAACTCTTTTAGGGTTTGGAAGTTCTACTTTTTCAAACCATTCCTCTGCCAATGCTAAAGCTTCAGCATGAGTTAATTTCAAGTGCTTCTGCACCACCTCTACTAACTGATTTCCGCAAGTATAAAGAGGGTTAAGACTGGTCATAGGTTCTTGAAAAATCATACCTACGTGACTCCCTCTTAATTCTAATGAAGATGTCGAGCCATCTAAGAGGTTATGTTCATGACTTCCTAGTGATAGCGTTGCAACGCCATTATCAACTCTGGACAATTTCTTTGGTAACAATCCCAGAAGAGCTAAACAAGACACTGACTTTCCAGAACCAGACTCCCCAACAATCCCCAAAGTTTCACCTGAATTAACGGTAAACGAAATATTCTTCAAGACTTGGTTCCAAGTTTCATCTTTTGAAAAGGAAATGCTAAGATCTTTAACTGAAAGTACTTTTGATTTCATCTAATCTGCTATTCCGTCTTCTTGATAAAACGTAATGGCTAAGTATGGCTTCTTATGAGCTGAACTTTCATCAATCATACTTATTTCAAGATCATCACCATCCTTGGTCTTTGTATACCACACAACATACCCTTCATCCTGACTCCCTTTTCCATAAGACTTGTCATAATAATTTTGAAATTCAGTAAAAAGAATTTTACAATCCTTAAGGTCTTTAGGGAAGATATCTAAGTCTATACTGTACAACATTCCATCTCTAAAATCATAGTCAATATCATAAAAAGTAGAATCCTTAATGTTTAATGGAATTCGAGCCGTAACCTCATCCGGCATTTCCGACACTATATGAGGTCTAATCTTATCCATCACATAATTGATATCATCTCCGATACTTGTACCATGGATATCACTAAGACTGTTAGATTCTATCATACTATCAGCACTGGATGGCGAATTCTCAGAGGGAGAACTATCATCACACGATATAAAAAAGATCAATAGTATATATATGAGATTTTTCAAACTAAACGGTCTAAAAGTAAAGATATAATTATTCTCTTAGAATAATCTATAAAATTCAAAAGCTATCAATTAATAAATGTGGAAGGAATCTTATTCATTTATATCTTTATCCTTCCTAAAAATTGTCACAAAAAAACTTTCCAATTTACAGTTGAGTTTACTTAAATGATTAATAAAGAAACCATAGATCGAATATTTGATGCCCTCATTATAGAGGACATTATTGGCGAATTTGTTCATTTAAAAAAATCAGGAGCTAATTTTAAGGCGAGAAGTCCGTTTACTGATGAGAAGACTCCTTCATTCTATGTAAGCCCTTCCAAAGGAATTTTCAAGTGTTTCTCTACTGGGAAAGGTGGAAATGCCATCAGCTTTTTAATGGAGCATGAAAAAATGACTTATCCTGAAGCTCTAAGATGGGCAGCTGGGAAATATGGCATCGAAATCATTGAAGAAAAGCTCACCGAAGAACAAGTTGAACAACAAAATGATAGAGAAAGTATCAGCGTTGTAGTCGCCTTCGCAGAAAAATACTTCATAAATACTCTTCAAGAAACTGAAGAAGGAAAAGCTATTGGCTTAAGCTACTTCTATGAAAGAGGATTTAGAGAAGATATAATAAGAAAATTCAATCTTGGTTATTGTCCAGACAAAGGACATGAATTCACCAAGACTGCCTTAGCAAGAGGTTATAAACTTAAGTACCTTTTGGATAGTGGGCTCTCAAAAGATACTGGAGGACAACCATTTGATTTTTATAAAGGAAGAGTCATATTTCCAATTCACAATGTCAGCGGAAAAGTAATAGGGTTTGGGGGTAGAACTCTAAGAAAAGATAAAAAAATAGCCAAGTATTTCAATTCACCTGAAAACGATCTTTACAATAAAAGTAGGGTTCTATACGGGTTGTACCAGGCGAAAAATGCAGTTCTTAAAAAAGACGAGTGCTATTTAGTAGAGGGATATACAGATGTGATAGCTCTTCATCAAAACGGAATTGAAAATGTAGTCTCGAGCTCTGGTACCTCTCTTACTGAGGGCCAAATAAAATTAATAAAGAGGTACACTCAAAATATTACGATACTATTTGACGGAGATGCTGCAGGTATAAAGGCCGCTTTTAGAGGAATAGATCTTCTATTAAAGAATGGCATGAATGTGAAGGTAGTATTGTTTCCTGAAGGAGAAGATCCAGACTCATATTCACAACGGCTTTCAACAGAAGAGTTTTCTACATTTTTAAGTGAAAATTCGAAGGATTTCATGGTTTTCAAAACTGATTTACTTCTTACTGAGGCCAACAACGACCCGATAAAAAAAGCTGGATTAATAAGAGATGTTGTAGAATCGATTTCCTATATCCCTGATGCTATTAAACGCTCAATCTACCTGAAAGAATGCAGTCGGTTAATGGATATTCAAGAGAGCGTTCTAATCTCTGAGATCAATACTCTTCTAAGAGTCAAAATAAAAAAGGAAAACAACTATTCCCAGCCTGAACTCCCTAAACAGCTGCAAGACAAAAGTGGAATTCCTGATAACACTAAAACCAACTCTCTGTCCTGTTTTGAGCAGGAGAAAGACTTGGTAAGGATTCTATTAACATACGGAAATCGAATTTTATATTTTGATAATAATGTAGAGGATAGTAAGGAGAAACCTGAAAGTATTAAGGTTACAGTGGCTGAATACTTAATCAAAGAGTTACAGGTAGATCAGGTTACCCTCATTGATGAGCGTTGCAAAACAATTATTAACGAATACTCTCGAGCTCTTGAAAACAATGACTTCCTCGAACCTAGGCATTTATCAAAAAATGAAAATTTAGAGGTAAGTAAGCTATGTGCTGACATATTAGCTGAAGCTTATGAGCTTAGTGAGAATTGGACTGACAAGCACAAGGTATACCCTGAGACTGAGGATATGAAGTTAAAAAAAGCTGTAAAAGATGTCATCTTCAGACTTAAGCTAAAGCATATCAGAATACGAAGTAACGAACTTCAAGAACAGTTAAAAACAGGAGAAGATCTTGATGACAACAAGTTAGCTGAAATCCTTTTAAAGAAAGTTCACTTAGACAAGGTGAAGTCTAAACTATCAGAAGAATTCGGCACCACGATTATTTAATTAATCACATCACCCCTAAGTCTCCTGAACCTTTTCCTAGCCTCAATAGCATAAAGAGAATTAGTATAATCGGTTAGAATAAGCTCATAAAGCTCACTCGCCTTAACCGTATCATTGAAAACGGTTTCATTTAACTCAGCCAAACTAAATACGGCATCATCAGCTACTATATCCTCGGAATAAAACAACAGAATCTGATCTAATTGATCGGCAGCATTCTCAAATTGACCTTTCTTCATGAAAATTCTATATTTAGAATAATGAATTTCATCGGTTAAACTATGGGCCGGATATTCAGAAAGAATCGAGTCTACCTTTTCAATTGCTAAATCCAACTGATTTTGATATATGAATAAATCAGCCTGAGCAAAAAGCTCCATTGGTTTATAAATCGTGTCTAACGCCAAATTATCAGTGATTAACAGAGACAAGTCCAAAGCGTCATTAGCTATTAACTTCGAAGTAGATGCTTTCAATACATCTAGTTGAGATTGAGCCCACTCAAAATCACCAGTAAAATATGAAACACGGGCATTTCTAAACTTTCCTTCATGCCCAAGAGCATCTTCTTTAAAATCTAACTCTACTTGAGAGAATAATAATGATGCTTCCCATACATTGCCTTCATAAACTAATATGTCTCCTAATTCAAGCTTTAAATGTGATCTTATATTATCATATACTCCAGGAATTTCAAGCGCTCTGTTTAATACATCAATGGCATCCTCAGATTTATTCCCAAAAAAGGCTTGAACGTGAGCCAGCTCTTTCATCATCATTACAGTTGAGCTAGACTCACCTAATTCAAGCAGAGCATCCTTGTAAGCCGTCTCCAATTCAATTATATCTTCTCCACTATAATTAAAACTCGAAGTGACTTGAATTTTCAGTGTTTTTAGCAATTCGAGTCTAGAAGAAATGTAATATGAATTTGAAGGGCCTTTGCTAACTACATATTCATATGCATCTTTAGCCGTGTTATAGTCTTCATTTTTCTTGGCTAGCTGCCCAAGGTTAAATACTCTTAATCCATCCTCCTGTAATCTCCTATCCAAAGCTTTCGCTTGTACCAAAGCTCCGGAAAAGTTCTTTTCTTGCTGAAACAACCAAATCAGTAATTCACTAAAGATCGGTTCTTCAGGAACCTTCTGAATTTTAGCCAAGAGCTTCCCTTTTAACATTTCAGCCTTGTCTTCATTCTCTACAACATTCAAAGTTCTATTAAAGCTATTCTGAACACTCTGAACATAATTGGGAGACGCTTCAAGAAGATTTAAAAACTCATCTACCATTTGTTCATGATCACCCATTTGACCCTTTAAATTAGCCATCTCATAATAATAGGGATAGCCATCTACAGATATCTTTTTGGCCTTAGAATAAGTTTTTTCTGCAAATTCGAATTCAGACATATTAATGAACTCACGAGCTAATTTACTAGCATTACTCCTGCCTGACTGAAGCTCTTTAACAGCCAACTCAAACTGTTCCTCAGAGGCGTCATAATCACCGATAGTCTTATAAAGAATTCCTAAATCCTGATGTCCTTTGGCTTTATCAATGGTTCTTTTCAGTTTCTTTTTGGCGATTTTTTCTGCCTCATCATATTCCTCTAAGGCTATTAAAGTTTGGAGATACTTCTCGTGAACTCTATTAGTAGTATTCTTTTTATAAATATCTTGATAATAAAGCTTAGCAGATGCAAACTGTCCTTCTTTGAAGTAATACTCAGCTAGATCCAGATCCGTTTCCTGAGCTGACATACCAACACTGCAAAAGAAAATTGCTACGCTTATAATTACTTTTAAACTCATTTATTTTAAACTATTCAAGTATGGAGCAAGAGCATCAGACTTTTCCTGATTCTTTTCAATAAAACGAATACTTCTATTTTTTAGTTCTTCCACACTATTGATTAAGGTAGAAGCGGCCTCTTTCTCCTTATTCATGTTTTCAGATATATACTCTTTAGTAATAGCGGTGCTATTTTTATCATGTGTAGCTTTATCCTGTAAAGCCTCTTTGAAATTCTCCAATTGAGATTTAGTCCTGTCAAACTCAACACGCATCTGACTAGTACGACTTCCGAATCTTTTAACGATAGATTTAGTTGATCTGTAGTTATCCAACAACAGCCCGTTTTCTCTATTTATTTCTCCTCCAGAAGCTTCTTCAACAAAAGTAATAGTCTTCTTAATTTCCTCTAAACGTTCAGTAATTTCGATATGTGGTAGATTATCGAATTCCAATTTAGCCTTTGAAACTTCAGTTAAAAGGGCATCAATACTCTTTACGTCATCTGCAGTTTCAAGAGGAGAACCACATGACATAAACACTAGACTGGCTAAAAAAACTAATACTGATAATTTCATGTTTTGAATCATATAAATAGACTTAAAGGAAGTTACAAACTTCACACATTCAATGGTCATAAATTATGCCAAATCCTACTCTGTAATATAGTCAAACCTAGTATACTTAACTAATGCTTCTGGTATTCTTATACCCTTTTCATCTTGATTGTTTTCCAATAATGCGGCCAATATTCTAGGCAAAGCTAATGCGCTCCCATTAAGAGTATGGGCCAACTGTGACTTCCCTTCAGAGTTCTTAAACCTAAGTTTCAGCCTATTGGCTTGATATGTTTCAAAATTAGAAACAGAGCTTACCTCTAACCATCTTTTTTGAGCTGCGCTGTATACTTCCAAATCGAATGTTAATGCAGCTGTAAAACCTAAGTCTCCACCGCATAATCTTAGTGTTCTAAAAGGGAGTTCCAGTTTTCTTAAAAGTCCTTTTATATGCTCAACCATTTCATCTAAAACAGCATAAGAGTTATCTGGATGTTCTACTCTAACTATTTCAACTTTGTCAAATTGATGAAGTCTATTTAATCCTCTTACTTCTTTACCATATGAACCAGCTTCCCTACGAAAGCAGGGAGTGTAACCACATAGCTTATGAGAAAACTCAGACTCTTTTATTATTACATCTCTATAAATATTAGTAATTGGAACTTCACCTGTAGGAATTAAATAAAGATTATCAACTTCAGTATGATACATTTGACCTTCCTTATCTGGCAATTGTCCTGTACCTATTCCACTAGCCTCATTTACCAAATGTGGAGGAATCACTTCTTCATATCCAGCATCAGAAGCCTCATCTATAAAAAAGTTGATCAATGCTCTCTGTAACTTAGCTCCCTTCCCTCTATAAACAGGAAAACCAGCACCGGTGATTTTTACGCCTAGTTCAAAATCAATAAGGCCATATTTATCAGCAATTTCCCAATGAGGAAGTGCCTCGGCATGTAAATCAGGCATTGTTCCTTCTTCGTCAATCTTAGCATTATCTGAATCATCTTTTCCAGCTGGAACAGTTAGATTAGGAACATTAGGAATCAAGTACAGAATTTCCTTAATCTGCTTTTCCATAGAATGCATTTCCTCTTTTAAAGCATGACTCTTTTCTTTTAAAACCGCAGTCTTAGCTTTAAGCTCCTGAGCTTCGCTGGCCTTTCCTGATTTGAAAAGATCACCGATCTGCTTAGACAATCCATTACTTTCAGCTAACGTAGCATCTAACTCTACTTGAATGGACTTCCTTTTATCATCAGCAGCTATTACACTGTTAACCTCAGAAGTAAAATCTTTATTTCTAGTTTTCAGTAACTCAATAGCTCCTGAAACATTCTCTCTTAATTTATTTATCTCGAGCATAACTATATTTTAAAAAAAATCCCCGAACCGCATTGATAGCAGTTCAGGGATTTAATAGTATTATTATTTAACAGAACTACCTTAAGCTGGATCTATTGATACAAAGGATCTGTTATCACGTTTCTTTCTGAATACAACTTTTCCATCAGTAAGCGCAAATAAAGTGTGATCTTTACCCATACCTACGTTATCACCTGGATGATGTGTTGTTCCTCTTTGTCTTACTATAATGTTCCCGGCAATAATAGATTGACCACCAAATATTTTGACACCTAGTCTTTTACTTTGTGATTCTCTACCGTTTTTAGAACTACCGACACCTTTCTTATGAGCCATGGTTTTAAGTTTTTAGAAATTATAATTAGTTTCTTTTTCCTCCGTCAAGTTCGTCTTGGAGTACTTTTAATTCATCCCATTTACCTGCAGAAGCTAAAGTAGCTTGTTCTGCCCAAGTAGTAGGGTCTATAATATTATATCTAGGTCCTGCTTTTTCTAAAATATCCTTTACATCAGCAAGTTTAGCTTTAGCTAAATCATCAAATGTATGAATACCACCAGCATTCAAGTGCTCAGCACACTTAGGTCCTATTCCTTCAATTTTTTTTAGATCATCTGCACCTTCAGCTTTCTTTGCTGCTTTAGGAGCAGCAGCTGCAGCTTCTTCTTTCTTAGCAGCTGGTTTAGCTTCCTTTTTAGGAGCAGCTTTACCACCTGTAAGCGCTATCTTTTCGATAGTAAGCTCAGTAAGATACTGTCTGTGACCATTCTTCTTTTTGTATCCTTTTCTTCTTTTCTTCTTGAAAACGATAACCTTGTCTCCTTTCAGGTGTCTTTCAACCTTGGCAGAAACAACTGCACCACTGATAGCTGGGGCGCCAACTGTAGTTTTTCCACCATCTTCAACTAAAAGGACATTGTTGAAATCAACTTTTTTTCCTTCTTCAGTTTCCAAACGGTGAACAAAAACTCGCTGGTCTTTCTCTACTTTGAACTGTTGCCCTGCTATTTCTACTATTGCGAACATATTGTTAATAATTTTTGAGCGTGCAAAAATAGGACTTAATTCTGGTTATTCCAACAATCTAATGTGAAACAATTCTCTAACTGAAGTGCATTAAGTTAAACTTTTGTTTTTGCTACGCTTAACTATATAAACTCCTGTCTCTTATACACATCTCCGAGCCCACGAGACCTCTCTACATCTC
>OJHH01000413.1_pt1 | contig 14272 bp, 10 predicted proteins | sample 1594911 | NCBI WGS metagenome assembly OJHH01 (sample SAMN05416787, study PRJEB24817) | seawater metagenome | isolation source: Sea water | place: Canada:Atlantic | collected 2013-11
GAGATGTGTATAAGAGACAGCATCGATACGGTCGCCCTCTGTCCACCGGTCAAACCACACCAGACCATGGGCCACATGCCGGATTTCGTCCGTGTACACCACTGACAGAACATCCGCGGTCTTGTGGTCACCCGCGTCCGCAAAGCGCGTTCGCCAGGTCTGGCAGAAGTCCAAGTTGGCGACCTCAAAGCACAGGGAGAGCCCCGCCAAGAACGCTTCAGGGGTCTGAACGCCGCCCAACGTGTCCCAAAAGAAGCGGCTCACGGGCACCACGCCGACATCTTCCCCACACGCACGAAGACGAGCCAGGTACATGGCACAGTGGCGCTGCTCATCTCGAAGCGTGGCGACCAATCCACGGCGAAACCCGGCGGGAGCGTCTGGCCAGCGCAACAACGCCAGCGCAATCAGCTCAATGGCTTGCAGCTCGTGATTCGCGAGCTCATGGAGTACCCGAGCACGCCCATCATTGGCCTGAAGGTCCGCTTTCCACACGCTGGGCAGCTTGCGGTGGGACGTTGGCAGCGCCAGTTCTTTCGGGCGTCCTGGCAGCAGCGGACGCGTGTGTGCAGCCCCACCACGAACATCTACCTCGGGCCATGCCTGGAGCTTCTCCGCAAGGGTGATGCCGTACAGGGCTTGCTCGGCGTAGGTCTGGACAGAAGCTGAAGTCATGCCGACACCTATCCGGGTGGTCCATCTACAGGAAGCTCTCCGAACAGCAGCAACGTGTTGTCACCGTCGGCGCGCCCTCTCAAGATGACGTCGTCAGCGCCATCTCCATCGACATCCGCCGCTAGAGGTTCGTGGGTGCGGGACGACCAGTTGGCGGGTCCGAGGGCATTGCGCCGCGTCCAGTCCACAGCATCCGAAAACTCGCCGTCTTCACTCAACAATGCCCAGGTTGTATCCGCGGCTTGCCTTCCTACGAGCAGCAAGTCCACGGCATCGTCGCCGTTCACATCTGCCCAGAGTGGGGCGTGAGAGTTCTCCGCCCAGTCGGTCGCACTCAGTCCGAACCGGAAGGTCCAGGGCAGCGCGGTGCCTAGTGTTCCACCGTTGTTGCGGGCGAACGTTGTCAGGTCGGCACCGCCTCGCCCTTGCAGCAAGACATCTGCGTCGCCGTCACCGTCCATGTCGGTCAGATGCAGACGATGGTCAGATGCCGCCCAGATGGCGTCTGTGATGCCACCTTCGTCGGTCCAGTCATCGTACAGTAGGAAGCCCGTCTCCGTGGACAGCAGCACAATCGGGAACTGGGTGCGGGTGCGCGGCTGGAGCAGCAGGTCATCATCACCGTCGCCATCTAGGTCCGCCACATGGGGAATGCGGCGGCTCAGTGTCCACCGGGAGGCGTTCATGCCGGCAGCATTGGTCACGTCCGTAGCCGTCTCAAGGCCATCTCCCCGTCCCAACAACCGCAAGGCCGTACCGGTCGGTCCGGTCGGCAACAGCAAGACATCCGCACGGGTGTCTCCATTGAAGTCCCCCACCACCGGTTCGTGTCCTGACCAGCTCGCACGCGAGGTCAAGTTCACAACGTCCGACGGCCCTTGCTCACTTCCGAGAACTGCGCGCGTGGGGCCCGAGCCACGTGGCACAAGCAACGCGTCGTCAAAGCCATCTCCGTTGACGTCGAGGACGACCATCGTGTGGGCTTGAGCATCCCAGCTTGCCGCAGACATGCCGTCCACAGTGGTCACCGTGCGCTCGTGGTCGAAGCCATCCACGGCGTGGCCAGGCATCCAGTAGGTCGCGTGCTGGTCTAGAGCGGTCTGCAGCAACAGGTCGTCTAGGCCGTCTCCGTTGAAGTCACCGGTGTGGCTGACGCGGAAGGATGCTGCCCACTTGGCGCTGCTCATCCAGAAGCGATTGCTGATGTTGCCGGACCCAGAGCCAACAATCCCGCACGAGTCATCTGTTGGCGGACATCCTTCGTACACCCGAACCCAGTCAATGCGGTGTTCGAGTCGTTCAAACAAATCAATGTCCCAACCCCCCGTCTTGACGACCGAGGTGTTGAGGATGAAGTAGAACGGGTCGTCTGGAATATCGACGGGGAAAGCTGGCCATTCCGAGCCAATGAGCGAGCCATCGTTCGCTCCAATGACGTCACCAATCAGCGGCGTACCCGCCATCAGCTCGCCGGTCATCCAGTCGTCTACGTAAAACCGCAGGCGGTCGGGTGTCCACTCCACCGCGTAGGTGTGCCAGTCTTCGGCGAAACGCGGCTCACCAGGGTTGTGGTGGTTTCCGCTGGAGTGATGCACGCGCACATCATCGACATCCATGCCTCCGTGGAAGCTGCCGTGAACATCTGTCGGGTCGTGAGCGACAGCCTCCATGATGTCGATCTCGCCGTCATTCGGCCAGCCTCCATCTGTTGGAAGCAGCCAGTGTGCGGGCCATGCACCGAGCTGGTTGGGGATGATTGCGCGCACTTCGAAGCGCCCGTAGGCCTGGTCAAACCCGGTCGGAGCGTGGTTGGGATTGCTGAGAACCGCACCGGCACGAATGGGACAGTTCTTAGAGACGTAGGAGTTCGGTTGGTCCACGCCGCAGTTCCAGGGTCCATCCCCTGCGGCGTGGTCTGCGGACAATCGCAGCTCACCGTCCACCACCGCGACCTGGGCTGGGTCCAATGCGTTGATGCCTTCGCCGCGAGACGACAAGCCCCAGTCCATCCAGTTGTAGATGTCGTAGACCGCCCACGTACACTTGTTCAGGTCCGCCACCTGGGCATGCATGGCACCATCGCAGTCGGCGGTCGACCAGTAGCGGTCCATGCAGACGGGTGGCGTAGTGACCGCGTCGTAGCAGGGGTCGTTTGGCGTGGTCGGGCCGTCAAAGTCGTCTTCGAAGGTCAGACGCCAACGGCGAGCGAGCTGACGCGGCGAAGGCTCAACGGGGGCGTCCGTATCGGCATCCGTGTCAGTGTCTGTTCCCAACTCCGTGTCGTCGTCCACTTCCGTGGACGCATCTGTATCGGCGGTCGTGTCGGTGCCATCCGAGGACTCAGTACCGGGGTCGTCTCCGGTCTCCACCATCTCAGACGGTCCGCACGCGACGAGCAAGAGCCAAAGTGGCCACATGTAGAACCTCCAAACAATCGATTACCATGCCCAGCACCGGTCTGCGGCTACACTATCGCCATGCCACGCGATGACGACGCCCTAAAGCGACTCTACGGACAAGACCCGCCCGCAAGCCCCAGCAGCGCAGGTGTGTCTTTGGTGTGGGTGGCGCTGGTCATTGGACTGGGACTGGTTGGAGTCGCTGGGATGCTTCTGGTGACGGTCATCAGTCTTCGGCCCGACCCAGTCAACGACCGCTTGGTAGAGCTCGGTGTCGTTGGCCCCGGGGAAGTAGTCACCCTGATGTACGGCACACAAGACGACGGCTGTCTCATCACCCCAGACGCCATGGTCACCTGGAGTCCATCTGGTGCGGCACGAGCGAGCCTTGTGGATGCGGTGGTGAGCGAAGAACGCCTACCTCACGCACTCGTCGTGACCAGCGACGCGACGGCACGCTGCCTGTTCACCGACGATGTCAGCTACACGCTCTTCTCGGAGTTGGTGAGGCGGAACGTCCGTCCTACCCGCGAATCGTGGCGGCCTATCGATCCTAGAATGCAGTAGTCGACGCGATGGTCGGCCGAAGGGGAGGCACAAACGAAAGCGGCCACGCGACTCGCGGGTGCGAGAGGCGTGGCCGGGGGTGACCCGAGGGTCGGCAGGGCTAGTTGACTAGCGGCCTGCGGGGATTGGCGTGGTGTCTTCGTCGACGTCTTCGACATCACCGAGGTCCGCATCAACATCGCAAGCAGAGCTGAACGGAGTTGTCAGACGAAGCAGCTTAGACGCTGCAGACTCTGTGTCGTTGCCGTCCAGAGTGTTGGCCGGCGCATTGAACCACTCGGAGGCAGTCCACACGGTGTTGGCTGCTGTGGTGCTGGCCAAACGGCATGCGTACGAGTCCAAGTACTCCCAACCTTCGCCGGTACCATCGGTTCCAACGCTGCCGAAGATGTCGACGACAGTGGCATCAGTGGCATCTCCGGTCGCGACACCCATGAACACACGAAGGTGTCATCACCGTTGGGCGGTCCATTGGTACCGATGTAGGCATCTGCGAGGTTGTCATACACACTGAAGAAGCTCGGTGCTGCCTGGTCTTCGTTCTCAATACCGATCACGAAGGAGTCGCCCGGCGCCAGCATGCCCGACAATGCGAGACTCGGATCAGAAGAGCTGTTCAGGGTCGTGTTCGCATTCGAGAAGAATCCGACGCTGTACATCGACAGGTCGACGGTCGTGCCACCAATATTGGTCAATTCGACCCAAGTCGGACGTCCAACGTTGCCGCCAGTATCACTCAGCATCGTTCCATCGACGATCTCGGTGAACAGGACGACACCGTCGTCTCCGCTGATGCCGGTATCGGCATCGGTGTCGGTGTCGGTGTCGGTGTCGGTGTCAGCATCCGTGTCTGTGTCCGAATCAGTGTCGCTGTCCGTGTCCGAATCAGTGTCGCTGTCCGTGTCCGAATCAGTGTCGCTGTCCGTGTCTGAATCGGTATCCGAATCCGTGTCCGAGTCAGAGTCAGAGTCAGAGTCCGTATCGGAATCAGTGTCTGAATCCGGGTCAGTGTCCGAATCTGGGTCAGTCCCTTCTTCGGTATCGGTGTCCGAACCAACTTCGGTATCCGTTCCCATATCCGTGTCGGTATCTTCTTTATCGGGGCAACCAACCATCAGGAAGGCAGCTAGAACAGTAAATGAAGCTGAAAGGCGCATGGTGTCTCCTCACTCAATTGCCCATCGGACGTAGCACTTCTGACACCGACCTGCTTGATTGAGCAGCGGGCGTTGCACAGTTGTTGCCAAAAACCAAGAGGTTTCTGGACTCACTTGAAACTATCGTCAGCCGAATGCTCTACATCCCAAGCGACGGAAGCAACCAAGATCCCGAAGTTCCCGAAACCAGCAGGCCCGAGTTTCCACAACGTACACGACTGCTCTGGGAGACCGAAATCCAAGCATCCGGTACAGGCGGCGCTCCATCAACGAGTCCCGGCCCATAGAACAGTTCGACGCCGTCAAAAGTGAAACCGGAAATGCCAGTCCGCCGACGCGTTCGGACGGCTAAGTCCACCTCTCCGTCTCGGTTGAAGTCGCACAGCATCGTTGGATCAGTGACGGTGAATACCTCTCCATCAGGGTGAGGCCCGAGTGCCGAAAGCGCGATGCTTGGCGCCCCATCGGCATTGTATTGCCGCACCAGCAGCGGCAACGTTCCCGTGCTCGGCCACAACCAGTCAACAATGCCGTCCCCGGTAATATCCCAGTTCGCATCTGGTATTGACCGGTTCGAGACACTCTCAAACCCATCCGGAAATGCCGCAAGTGACGACCATTCGTACCCGGATTCTCGCGTCATCAACCTCGACACGACAGCAGTTCCGTCCTCCTGTACGGCCGGGAATCGGTCCAGTACATCGACGGAAATCCTGATGCCAGTGCGAAATACATCACCCGACACCAGCGGTTCATCAGCAATCACACGGTCCACTCCGTGTGGACTTAGGAGCAAGTGAAATCCATCCCCTAGGGGCACGAGAACCTCGTCTACGCCATCGGCATTTTGGTCATTGACCGCAACCAGCCGTCCATCGGGCAAATTCGACCCGGTCATCACGAAGGCCGCATCCGCCAAGGCAAACGACCCGGCTTCCACTGGCCCGTAGAACACGTAGATGCCTTCCTCATTGCAGTTCAAGGACAAATCTCCGACACCGTCGCCGTTGTAGTCCACTTCCCCGCTAGCAGCGTGGCCAGCGCAATCGTAGGCGTCCGAAACTACGGTTGATGGTGAAGGAATCGATGAGTCAAAGGGTCCCAAATACAAGCTGCCACTGCCATCGTCCGAAAGGGCAATCCAAGCATCATCCAGCCCATCATCATTCCAATCAGCCATCGCCACGTAATCAGAGGCTCCGAGTTGAATGGTCTCGACGCCCGCCGCATCGAGGTCACCCGCATATTCACAGTCCCCCGGCCCCCCATCACAGTCATCATCCAGCCCATTGTTGCAGACCTCCGGCATGCCAGGGTTCACCTCCGCAAGCCCGTCGTGGCAGTCGTCCCCACCGCTGACAACAGCAATGAACCCGTCACCATCGGCGTCGTTGTCAGCGTCGCCTGAGCAGTCTTGGTCCACGCCGTTGTAGTAGACCTCTGTGGCGTTGGGGTTGACGTCTGCATCTGTGTCATCACAGTCGACGCCGTTGCTTAGGTCCGTGAAGGAGCCTGCTGGACGCGCGCACCCTTCCTGGACTTCGGGTGCCGGGAAGCCGTCTTGGTCGAGGTCGACGTACCACTCGACACTTCCCGCTCCAGCGTCATCAGTCAGACCGTCGCAGTTGTCATCTACACCGTTGCCGCACACCTCTGCTGCATCCGGGTTGATGTTGACGTTGTCGTCGTCACAGTCGTTGCCGTCGAGCTCGGATGTCTCAAATCCGTCTCCGTCTCGGTCCCGACCTTCCGTCGTGTCAAAGCAGCCAGTGAGAGCAAGCGTGAGCAATAGGGTGATGCGCATAGGACCTCCGAGGCAGCAAGGATACGGTCCTACGAACCAGATAGCCAATCGCATCAACTACTACGCGTCTTAGATTTCCACCCCCGGCGTTTCCCCTACCCCTCCGGCAGACACTCAATGGGTTCGGGCACACCACACTCATCATCCATTGGCACACCCCCCAATCGGTCCTGCACCCACTCCCACTGGAGCAGAATCGACGAAGCAGCGCCTTCGGTGTGGCCGGCACCTGCGCACTCGATCGTGTCCATGTCGTAGCCTTGGGCGCACAGGCGGGGGATGTCGTCGCGGTTGGTCTGGTGGTAGACGAGGTCGTCGGCGCCGCTGTAGACGTACAGCACGGGAGTGTCGCTGATGCGCTCGAAGGGTGCGGTGGCCAGCGAGTTTGCGGTAAGGGCGCAGCCCCAAGGTCCGAAGTCAGCCAGGGTGCCATCGGTCGCGGCCTGACGGAAGGCTTCGGTGTAGACGGTCTCTACGCTGGAGATGTCCGAGTAGGAGTCACCAAAATCGCAGCTACCGTTCATGGCTGGCAACAGAGTGGACGCGAGCTCGTAGGGCGCTTCGTCTGTCAGCACTTCGGTCAGTGGCTCGTCGAATCCGTACCAGTCTGAGTAGGTCGCCAACGCGCCGGCCAGTGCGAGCGACGTTGCCCCTTCAACAGTGGCACCTCGTGTTGCCAAGCCCACAACATCTGTTGGCGGAACGCTGGCGACGACGCCCACCATATCGGCAGACGGCAGATACCAGGGCGCATACAGCTCGCTCCACAACGCAGCGAAGCCCCCCTCAGAACCACCGAAGAGGATGGTCTGTCGTGTGACGTCGGCGTCTACTCCCGAAAGCTCGGGTGTCAGTCGCCAGGCAGCTCGCAAGGCGTCCAATGACGCGACCGCGGTGGGCTCTGCAATCACGTACGGGTGCACGTTCTCCGATGCTGGACCAAAACCGTTCATTCCCAGGTAGTCCGGCGAGACAACAGCCACGCCCATGCTCGACAACAGCAGGTTGCCCGCCGCCCCTTCAATGCCGGCAGCGCTGGGCGCACACTCGTCCATGAAGCCCGTGGTTCCATGAAGCCAGGCCACAGTGGGAACGGTCTCGTCTGTCTCGGGGAAAGACAACAGGGCAGTGGCCTCGACGGTCTGTCCCCTGTCTTGGGTGAGGTAGCGGAAGCGGTACATCCGGACGTCGTAGCGAATGTCCAACAGATCTGCCGGGAGGCCCGCGCCAGCCAGGACACCACGAATGGCTTGGGCGCTGAGATCGAGCTCGGATGCGCGCTCCCAGCTCACCACGGTGCCGACTTGGTCCAGCGGAACCCAGTCGTAGGGCGTGGGTCCGCACACACCGGTCGGAAGGTCCGTCAGTGGCGGTGCATCCGAGGTATCCAGGTCGGTATCTGGCTCATCCGTGTCCCCGGAATCGGGAAGTCCAGGACAGCCGGCAAGCAGACAAAGTAGCGACAGTCGAAACACAGCGCCTCCAAGCCACAGAGTGCCCGTGACGGAGCGAGTCCGCAACGCTGCTGACGTTTCTCCGACAGGTCTGGACACCAACGCCCTCAAATTTTCCTTGCGCAAATCGGCGGACGGAATATTCATTCCGCATCTGGAGTCACCGTGAGTACCAAGCGAGACGACATTCTGAACGCTGCCCTTCGTCTGTTCTCGCGTCGGGGTTTCTACGGCACCACAATGCCCGAGCTCGCACGGGAAGCTGGGGTTGGCGCCGGAACCATCTACCGCTACTTCGACAGCAAAGAGACGCTTGTCAACACGCTGTATCAGTCCTGGAAAGCCAAGATTACCGAAGACGTGTACGCCGACCTTCCCGCTGATCTGCCGTGGCGAGCTCGATTCACCTTGCTGTGGACCCGCCTGTTCGACTTCGCCCATACGCACCCGGAAGCCTTCTCATTCGTCGACCTGCACTACCACAGCGACTACCTCGATGAGCAGAGTCGAATGGTCGAGCAGATGTCCGCTGCCACGCTGTTCACCATGGTGCTCGAGGGCCAAGCTGACCAAGTCCTGGTGGACCTCCCGCCCGCGGTGCTCATCGCCATGGTGTATAGCGCTTTTCTAGGCGTCGTTCGGGCTGAACAGGCCGGCTATGTGGTGGTCGATGAGACCCTCGCAACGGCGACTGAAGAGCGCGCCTGGGCCATGATTCGACGCTAGGCAATCGCCTCGTCCCCCTTTTTTTTACCTCCCATCTTCTCAAACGGAATGAATATTCATTCCTATTCTTGGAGCCAACATGACCCCTCAAATCATCCTCATCACAGGTGCCACCGCCGGTATCGGACGCCACGCTGCCTTGACCTTGGCACGCCGTGGACACACCGTCATTGCGACTGGGCGTCGTGAAGACGCGCTTGCCTCCCTGCAGACAGAGGCAGCGGGTCTGAACCTGACCACCCTCCGGTTGGACGTGACCGATGCCGAGAGCGTCAGTCAAGCCGTGGCAACGGTGGACGCGCAGACCGCAGGACACGGCCTGGACGTGCTCATCAACAACGCCGGATACGGACAGCTGGGTGCGGTTCTCGACGTAGACGATGCTCGCGTTCGCGCCCAGTACGAGACCAACGTCTTCGGCGTGCTCAACACCGTGCGCGCATTCGCCCCAGCAATGGTCCGCCGAGGGTCAGGACGCATTCTCAACGTGAGCAGCATTGGCGGCTTGTTCACTCTGCCCTTGTTCGGCGTGTACAACTCGACAAAGTACGCCGTCGAATCCTTGTCAGACGCCCTGCGTCGTGAGCTTCGCCCCTGCGGTGTAGACGTTGTGATCATTGAGCCGGGCACCATCAACACGAACTTTAGCGGCACGGCCAAGGCCAGCGTGGACCGCGCGGACAGCGCATGGTCTGACGTGTACGCCACCGCCGAGAATAACTACGCATGGGCAGAGCGCATGGCGCCGGACCCCACGCCCATAAGTCACGTCATGACCAAGGCAATCGAGTCGCGTAGTCCACGTGCGCGCTACACAACTCCGTGGCGTGACAAGTTCGCTGTCCAGTTCATGAACCTGCTCCCCACGCGTCTGGCCGACGCTCTTGCATCCGCCTTCTTTGGTCTTGCGAAAGTCGACCCCGCACGTCTATCCCCAGCCCTGACTACCGAGGTCGCATAATGCTCTTTCTACTTGCGCTTACTGCATTCGCCCAAGACCACGATGCCCTGGACAGCGCCGACTGGAAAGAGGTTGGCGACCGCCGTTCGGACGTTGGGTCGGTCCATCTGCGAAAGAGCACGGTTGACGAGGTGATGTGCATTGAGGGCACCGTGGACGTGCAAGCGACCACCGATGCCCTGCATGCCGTCACAACCCGCATGGTCACGTCTCCCGACTGGTCTTCCGCAGACCTGTCCGTGTCCGAAGAGCTCTCGCGGGACGGCGATAGCTTCGTGCTCTATCAGCACTTTGACAGCCCAGGCTGGACCTTATCGGCAGACCGCTTCTGGATTGTGCAAGGAGTGCCAGAGGTGCTCACCGCCACGTCAGCACGCTACCGCTGGCATCGGGTTCCCGCATCCGACTGGCCCACCGCGGCAGAGAAGTCGGCTGCCCTCTCCCGAAATGCCGTAGAGATGCCGACCAACTACGGAGAGTGGCTGTTCACCCAGAACGCCGGTGCGACGACGCTTCGCTACCGCGCATGTGCCGACATTGGTGGACGCGCTCCAACCGCATTGGTCACGTGGCTGACCACGCAACAGGTGCCCGACCTCATCGCTGAGCTGGCGACGGAGGCACTGCGCGCATCCGACGCAGGGTGAGGCCGCCGCTATTCCGTGGCGGTGTCTTCCAGCATCAGTCCACGCAGCTTCTCGCGCATCACGGGCGGGATGGGACTCGGCTTGTTCGCGTCGTAGTCTACAAGCACGACCACTCCAATGCCCTTGGCAACCAACGCGCCATCCGATGAGCGGTTGGCAAGATGACGCATGGTGAACGACGTGGTTCCAATGCGCTCAATGTACGCTTGCACGGCAATCGTGTTCGGCCACACGACCGGCAGGACAAAGTCACAGGTGGTGCTCGCCAGAATGGGGCCCACACCCTTCGCCGTTGTGGACTGCAGGCCAATGGCGTCAAACAGTGCAATGCGCGACTCCTCAAACCAGCGGAAGAAGTGTGCGTTGTTGACGTGCCCAAGCGCGTCCATGTCTCCCCAGCGAACTGGGGTCTCAATGCGAATCTCTGACTCACTCACAGCAGTGTCCTCCACTCGCCGGCTATCTCGCCATGCACTTCATTCCGACAATCGCGCGCTCGCGCGCTAAATAGACTGCATGCGCACTTCACTCATGGCCACAGTCCTCCTCATGGGCTGCGCCTCCGAACAGACCATCCGCACCCAGTGCACCCTGCCTGGTCCGTGCTTCTGTGACGCCGATTGCGTGGAGCCAGACTCCGACGAACCCACAATTCAATGCCCCGCACCTCGGGTATACGACGTCCCAACCACCTACACCATCGACATTGGTGGCACCGGGTGCGACGCGATTGTCGAGATGTGGGGCGGTGGTGGTGGTGGCGGTGTGGCCGAAGGCGGAGGGGGTGCCTACGCACAGGTGAATGTGTTCGATCTCCCTCGGTTGACCATGCAAGTGGGCTTTGGTGGAGAGGGCGGCGGCGCACCGGACGGCGGTGGCGGCGGCGGCTCGGCAACCTGGGTGTACGAGCCAGGCATCGTCACGCTCGCTGTCGCAGCCGGCGGTGGTGGCGGTGCTGGCAGCGTGCCTCAAGAAGCGACCGAGGGATTCCCTGCCCCCGCGCAGACTGGAACGGATGGCGCCCCCGGCACCAGTGGAACGGGCAGCCTGGGTGGCACCGGTGGATTCGCGGCCGTTGGGTACGGAGGCAGAGGCGGTGACAGCAATGGTGGCGGCGGAGGTGGTGGAGGATCCACGCCCGGCATCGGTGGTGGTCCTGCCCAGCCCGGCACAACGGGTGGCTCCTGGAGCCGGGACAACAACGTCCGCCAACCTTCGGGGGTGCAAGTAGCGAATGCTGATGGTGCTGCGGGTGCGGGACGAGGCGGTGCGCCCAATACAGACGGGTCAGGAGGCCGCATCGTCATCCGATTTGAACCCCCTAGCGGCGGTTGACAACGCCACGTTGAGCAGGGGAACTCGCACCAGCGTGCTCTACACGTTACACGGGCCGAAAATGGAGGGCCCCATGGCCGGAAAGTCAGCGCGTCACCGCGCAAAGCTCAAAGCAAAGCACATGAAGAAGCGTTCGCGTGACTGTGGATTCTCCAAAGTCCGCAAGAAAGGTGGACGTGTCAAGCGTTCCGGCAAGCGTCCCGCTTCGGGTGTCTTGGTCGGCTAGTCACCGCTGAGATCCACTAGGGTCTCACAGTGATTGCTTCACTTCAATGAGCCCCGATGCCCTGCGCATCGGGGCTTGTTGTGCGTGGGGTCTTCGGTCTTCACCCCCTCGGTCCTTGTCTCCTGTCAGGCCGACAACACGCCGTCCCAAGGTGGCTCGAAGACGCTCGCCAAGCCGCCAGCATTGGCGATGTCGTCGACCAGGGCTGCAAATCGCGGATGACCGCACAGCGTGGCACTGTCCCCTACCTGGAACAGGGCCCGACGCGCACGGGTCAAGCTCACCGTCAGACGACGCGTGTCGGCAACGAACCCCAAGGCTGCGTCCCCGTTGGAGCGGACCCAGCTGACAATGATCACATCCCGTTCTCGACCTTGGTAGGCGTTGACGGTAGCGACCTCTACCCCAGGAAGAACCGCCTTTAGGCGAGCCACCTGTGCGCTGTATGGGGCAATGACTGCGATGGACGACCGCGCCACGCCGAGTGCTTCCAGCTCGCCAATCAACAGGCCCACCACCTGCGCCTCACCCGGGTTCGCCAGCGAGCGTGTGGCCGGGTCCATCACCTCTGCCAAGCCGCTGCCAGCTGTATCAATGAACCATGTAGGTACGTCTGTCAGAGGCGCTGATAGGACGCTGGGTAGTCCACTCAGGGCCTGAATGCTCACGGATGAGTGGTCGGTATACGCGGGGCCGTACACCCGTTTCACCAACGCACGAATGCGGCCGTCCATGCGGTGCTGAACCGACAGCATGGGGGCTTCGAGTCCCGCCATCATCAAGCGCTCCAGGGCAGACATCTCCAAGGCGCTACCGGGCACACGGGTCACGGGCCCAAGCTGTTCCGGGTCGCCAACCACGATGAGTCGCTGCACCCATGGGACGGCGACCCATACCGCCGGCTCGGTCGCCTGTGTGGCTTCGTCAACAACCGCTGTGTGAGGCGTCGGCAGCTTCGATGCCCAACGCCCAAGCGACCCAAACGTACACGCGATGACGTCCGCCCCTTGCAGGACATGGTCCTGGGCCTGCTCTGCGACGCCGCGCCTCTGCTGAATCAGACGCTTACGCTCGCGAAAGTCGGTCGCTCGGGAGATGTCTCGGTTCAACGCTGCCAGAGCGGCCGCAAATGGCCCTGTCTTCAGCCGGCTATCGAGCGACAAGGCTTCGACATCTGGGTGGATACGCGAGACAGCTCCCAGACGAACCACGTTGAGGCCCAGCTTGTGGGCCGTCAACGTCAAGTGATCCACGGCAGCGTTGCTGTCCGCCAGCGCCCAGGGTGTGTCGCCCCTGCGGACCAACTCCGCCAGCAACGCACCAATGACCCGAGTCTTACCTGTTCCAGGAGGTCCATGAATTGCGGCCAGCGCGTTCGCTCGTAGCGCATGGTCCGCGGCGGCGACCTGAGAACTGTTGAGCCCAGAGAGGGTGGCTCCTTCCTGTTCGGCCTCGTCCACCTCGGCGGTCAGCAGGGCACGGACCAAGGGGGTGTCGAGCTCGGACGCCCGCTCCAGAGCCTGCCGGTACCGAATCCAAGTCGACGGGTCTGCGCGTAGACCGACGTCAATTCCCGCTCCAGAGTCCACGGGTTCGGAGAGCGTGATGTCGACAACACGACCGTCGTTGCCGCGACATCGGCCCGAGAGGACTTGCCCACCCACGGTCACAACAACGGAGTCACCACCGTCAATCCCGTCATGTAGCCAGACGCCCTTGGGGGCCCTCGCTACGATTCGGTACTGACGACCCGCCCAGTACCCTTCCTCAACGGTCAGGCGCGGAAAGGCCACTCCCGCGGCAATGCGTTCGTCCAGCGAGCATGTTGCCCAGTGAGCAAGCGCATCACGCTCGGCACGCTCCTCTTCCTTGAGGGCTGCATGCAGCTCAGCCAAGCGTGGAGGCATCATCAGCGATCTACTGGGTTGTACCGCTGAAGCCGAAGTCGTTCAGGCACCAGACTTCGCCACCGTCCACCGGAATCGCTTCGAACGTTCTTGGGTCAATGACGGCTTCGATGAGCACAACACTCTCGAAAGTGCCCGCGAGGATCTGGCCATCTGCGTTCGGAGACCCGGTGAACACGATGTCACCCGACTGCGCCACGAAGGTCTTTTCGCAGGTGGAGGAATCCGAGCAGTCGGTAGCAATGCTCAGACAGATCTCACAGTCGTCAAAGTCGTCTCTCGGCGAGAAGGTGTGTGTGTTCGGCCCCACGGTCGCTCCGGCCGTGTAGAAAATCTCTAGGTTGAGACCGTCGTAGTTCGGGCTCGGTGCCGTAGTCGCGGTGTACAGGTCGTACCCAGTGATGTTGACGAAGT
>OJHH01000414.1_pt1 | contig 14267 bp, 13 predicted proteins | sample 1594911 | NCBI WGS metagenome assembly OJHH01 (sample SAMN05416787, study PRJEB24817) | seawater metagenome | isolation source: Sea water | place: Canada:Atlantic | collected 2013-11
GAACACTCTCTTATCAAATAACGCTATTTGGACCCATAAGCGCTGACGTCAGACAGTGCGTAAAACATCTTTCGATGGCTTCGGGACAGGTGGACGCGTGGTGCGAAAGGGCTTGGTGGGGCATTGCGGCAGGTGAATTGACGCGTGTCTACTTATACGACCAACATAAACGTGACGAGGCGCTGGCTTTGTTGGGCGTTGCGGATTGGTCAACCGTAGATACGGCCCTTGGCCAAAGTGGTGTCATTCTGGCGACTGCGCATATTGGACCGCCCAAGTTTTTGATGAACGTGGTGATTGACCGTTATGCAAAGGCGATGGTCCTAACCAACATGCACGATATGCCTGGCTGGCTCGCGACAGCCACTGAAACGTTTCTGGATCCCAGAGATGCCACGAACCGGCCCATGATTATGTTGAAGTCGGCATTGCATTTGCGGTCAGGTGGCCTGCTGTTTGCCGCACCCGACGGTGGTTTCAGCGCCGATCATGTAAACGTGAAGGGCCTGAACCAGATACGGCGTTTTTCTGTTGGAATTCCAATGCTTGCCCGTCGCCTAAACGTAGTCTCCTTTTCAACCTGGGTCTTGTGGGAGGGAGATAATTTGGCTCTGCGGATTCTGCCTATACAGGCACCCAAACAAGAGCTTGGAGACAAAGATTGGACCCGCGCTTGGATTGAAGATCATTGGGCTGACATGTCAAAGGTCATAGTTTCCTCGCCTGAGAATTTGCGATTTCTTGCGGCCCAGTTTCGTCGTGAATTCGGCACATGATCTGGGCAAGTTTTAAAAAGGGCGCCTGCCTTCGTGGCCATGCTTGTGCAATCCAAAGCGATGGCGGCCAAACAAGTTACAGTGAAATTTTGCAGCGCGTAGATGCGTTGGCAAAGACAATTGGACGCGACAGGATAGCTGGAGGTTCACGTGTTTTGTTGGCGCAAACTGAACCACTTGCGCTTTTGTTGTCTGTTCTTGCGTGCTGGAGCATTGGGCTGGTTCCCGTCATTTCCCGCGAAGGTCGTAGTTCTGAAGGTCTTGCAGATCTGCAAAAATCCCTAGAGCGGGCTACTCTTTCTGAAAATAAAACGAAGTTCGCCAATTGCGATACCCAAATTTGCGCGGGTCAGTTTCAGCCCCGTGACGAAGCATTGGTAATCTGCACATCCGGAACGACAGGCTCACCCAAACTGGTCGCTTTGTCAGCGGAATCTGTCTTGATAAACATCCAAACAATCGCGTCCAAATTATCGCTTCAGTCGAATGATCTTGTCGCAGTGGTGACACCCCTGACGTATATGTATGGCCTGTTTGGCGGAACCTTGAGCACGCTTTGGGCTGGAGCAACAGTTCGGCTTTTCGCGTTAGATGCCCCGCCTCCAGTGGTGCTGCGTGCCGTACGCAGTGAAGGCGTGAGTGTAATTCAGGGACCGCCATCGCTGTGGAGATTATTTTTCGCATATTGGAATGGCAAAGCTTTTCCTGGTGTACGGTTGGTCACGATCGGCGGTGAAAGTACTGAGAGTAATTTGATGGACCAGCTCGGAATCGCGTTTCCGCACGCAACCCGCGTGTTGTTATATGGCATGACAGAGGCTGGACCGCGTATTTCTCACAGGACCTACGGTATGGTGTCCGAAAATTGCAACGTCGTCGGGACACCGTTTGAGCACTTGGATTGGTACATTGATCCAATCGAACAGGGTTGTCTTCCAGCCGGTACAGGACGACTTGTTTTGCGTGGCCCAACTGTCTTCATGGGCTATATTCAAGACGATGGTGGGTATACTGGGCTGGATACCGACGGATATTTTCATTCCAACGATCTTGTCCGTATCGACCCGCAAGGGCAGATGCATTTTGTTGACCGATTTGACCGGATATTCAAAAGTCGCGGCAAGCTGGTCAGCCCTAACGAGGTAGAAGCCGTACTGCTTGAATATGCGGCAATTAAGGAAGCGGCCTGCCACAAAGAGCCACACGAGATCTTTGGCTTTGTGCTGGCAGCGCAGATTGTTTTACACGACGACGCAAACGTATCTATCTCCCAAATTAGAGCGCATTGTGCAGTGAGCCTTCAGCCTCATTCCATTCCCAAACGCTTTGATTTTCTCGATAGCTTTCCCAATTCGAACTCAGGCAAGCGCCAGCCACAACCTACGACAAAGGCATGGATGTGATGGTGCGGTGGCATCGCTTTCGCACGTCAATGCTGGACAGGGCTACGTGTATCAAGATGCGCGTGATGTGAACGCAATGGGCGCGGCAACGATCATGACCCAATTCTTTCCCTTAGATGCAGCTATGCGCTGTTATTTCACAGAGTGGGTCCGGTTTTTAAAAGAAGGCAAATTTTTTGAGACAAAAGCCGACAAGGATGAGGATCGTCGATATGCTGCATCCGGCGTTGCCCGCCTTGGGCGTATAGCCGCTACAGGGGCAGTGATCTCCAACATATAGAAACCAATTACGACGACTTCGCGCTTCGATCCAAAATCGGAGCATCCCGCAACGTGCAGGCGTTGCAGACGGCACCAGTTAAGAAAGCGACCCAGTGACCAACACCCTTTATGATGCGCTATTTGCACCGCACGCTCAAAACCAAGCAGCGTTCCTAGAATGTGATGATGGATCGGTTGTCAGTTATGCGGCCTTCGTGCGCCGTGCAGCCCAGATAGCAAACGTGCTAACAGATGCAGGCGTCGCCGCCGGTGACCGCATTGTTATTCAAGCCCCCAAACTGGCCGACACAATCGCACTTTACGGCGCCGCCGTTCAAACGGGCGCGGTCTATCTGCCGTTGAACACGGCCTACACCGAGGCAGAGCTGTCGTATTTCATCGGTGACGCATCCCCTGCGCTTGTGATTTGCGATGCAAAAGATGCGACAGCGGTGTCGCGGCTGTGCGCGGATCAAAACATCAAAGTCATGACACTGGATATTGACAGGATGGGCAGCCTGTCAGTGGCGGCAAATACGGCGCCCGACACGTTCAATACAGTTGATTGCGGGCCCGATGATTTGGCCGCGTTGCTATATACATCCGGCACAACGGGCAGGTCAAAAGGCGCGATGCTGTCGCATAAAAACCTGTTGTCCAACGCCAAGGTTTTGACCGAACATTGGCAGATTACGGCCTCTGACCGGCTGATACATGCACTGCCAATTTTTCATACGCACGGGTTGTTTGTGGCGATGAACACCTGCCTGATTGCGGGTGCGTCCATCCGGTTCATCGACCGCTTTGACATTGATCTGATCCTGTCAGAAATACCGCAATCCACCATGCTGATGGGGGTGCCAACGTTCTACACGCGGTTGTTGAGCGACGCGCGGTTCACCCGCGAACTATGCGCAGGTATGCGTCTGTTTGTGTCGGGTAGCGCGCCGCTGTTGGCTGAAACCCACACAGCATTTGAAACCCGCACAGGACAGAAGATCCTAGAGCGGTACGGCATGACCGAAACCAACATGATCACTTCAAACCCGTTTGACGGGCCGCGCGTTGCGGGCACGGTAGGGTATCCATTGGCAGGCACCCAAGTTGTCATCACCGACAACGGCACACCTGTGCCGCAAGGCGATATCGGCGTGATCGAGGTTAAGGGTGACAACGTCTTTCAAGGCTATTGGAACATGCCTGAAAAAACCCGCGAAGAGCTGCGCTCCAACGGGTTCTTTATCACCGGTGATCTCGGCACGATGGGTGCGGATGGTCGGATCAGCATCGTTGGCCGGGAAAAGGATATGATCATTTCAGGGGGGTACAACATATATCCCAAGGAAATTGAGGATGTACTCAACGACATCAAAGGGATCAGCGAAAGCGCTGTTTTTGGCGTGGCTCACCCTGATTTCGGTGAAGCCGTGATTGCGGCTGTTGTGCTTGAAAATCAATCCCTTACGGCGGACGCCATTGCCGTCCATATTGAACTGCTGTTGGCCAATTTCAAACAGCCCCGCCAGTTTATCATGCTTGATGCGTTGCCGCGCAACACGATGGGCAAGGTGCAAAAGAACGTCTTGCGATACGAATACGCGCCCTAATTCTGCTACTCGGCCATCTGTCGGTCGACCTGCTGTTCCTCGTTGATCATCGCTTGCAAGTGCCGCCGAAACCGCAACTGCCCGCCATCAATAGGCAGATCAATATGCGGAGATGTCTTATTCGCCATGCCAATTTGCACGGCATTAAGTACATCTCGGTCCTCTTCAAACGCATGCTGTACGTCCTCGGTCATCATCTTGGATAAGGCTTCGTCATCGGGGCGAATATTGCGCAACTGAAACCAATAGTACCGCGTTTTGCCAGCGGTTGTTGGCGTCATAAAGTTATAGCTGTCCATTACAAACGTGTTTTCGTGCAAAGGACCATCCGGCCCGCCAGTCCCCGCAGGGGTAAATACCGCCTTGATCAGCGCATGCGATGGATAGCGCACTTCATAGTGCTGCAGGCGATCACAGTTACCCGCGAACTCCACAACTTTTTTGTAAAAGGGTGCTGGCTCGTGATCCATCATCCAGCGGTGCACAATGACACCGTCATCGGTTTTTGTGACCCGTAAGGGCGTGTCTTTTGTTGCGGCGGTGGCAAAGCTGCTTTGGTGCACCCATGCGACATGGGTCGGGTCCAACAGATTGTCGCACATCAATAGGTAATCGCAATCCAGTTCCATTGCTTCGCCGCGATTGATGCCCCAAGCTGGATCGCCATAGTTTTCGATGTCAAAAATATCATGCGGATCGGCCAATGCCGGATTGCCCATCCATATCCACACCAGCCCGTATTTTTCAAACAACGGATAGGCATGCACGGATGCATTTGACGGAATGCGCCCGGTGCCGGGTGCCCAAACGCATTGGCCCGCGCAATCAAACGTTAGCCCGTGATAGCCGCATTCGACCGTATCGCCTTTGATCCGGCCCTTTGATAGTGGCAATTTGCGGTGCGGACAGGCGTCTTCAAGCGCTGTTATTTCACCAGATGCTGTCCTGAATATGCAAACCTTTTCGCCCAAAACAAGGATCTGTTGCAGATCATTCGTGATCTCATGGTCCCAAGCGGCCACATACCAAGCGTTTTTCAAAAACATCTGTTCAACTCCGGATTTCAGGCCATAGGGTTCATCTTGACGATGTATTGCTGATCCGACCATAGCCCTCGCGTTCAGGCAATAGACTTGTCGTTGATCTACTTGCGAATAAGTCCGCCGATTTGGTCTTTCGCGACTTTGCCCGCGATGATTAACGACAACACCCAACCGCTTGTCACCGCCGTTGCAATACCCAACCAAACGCCCCAGACGCTGAAATCCAACACGCCGATAAACACCCAGATAAAGAATGCGACGCCAAATCCTTGGCGGTAGATACTGATCCACAGCGTCCAGATCGGTTTCTTGAGCGCCTGCAAAAGCGAGTTGATCGAGAACAGCATCATGTAAATTGGGAACAAGAACGCATCGACGCGCAGATAGCTTGATCCGATGCGGATCACCTCCGGATCGTCGGAAAACAGCGACATGGCCCATTCGCCAGCAAACAACAAGATTGGGGTAGCCACGACGGTCATCGCGAACCCTGTCATCCAACAAAACCGCAATGCGGCGCGCACGCGGTCAAAGTCTTTTGCGCCAAAGTTTTGGCCAGCAATTGGCAACAACGCACCTGTCATGCCGAGCACAGGCAACAGTAAAATCTGTTCGATCCGCAGCCCGACGCCGTAGGCCGCAACCGCCGCCCCGCCAAACTCCTTGAGCGCAAATTGCACGACAAAACCAGACACGAACATGACCATCATCGCCGACGATGCAGGGATCAATTGTGCGGTGATCTGTCCAAAAATATCGCGAGATGGTCGGAACGTGGCTCGCGCTACGGATTGCATCGCATCTAGTTTTAGGATGCGTGAGATTATGAACACCATAACGCCAGTTTGGCTGACAATCGTTGCGACCGCGATCCCGTTAAACCCCATGCCGTCCCAGATGCCACCAACGCCGAACATCAGCAGCGGGTTCAGGCCGATGTTGACGAAAAACGCCACCATAAGTGCGCGTTGCATGCTGCGGCTGTCGCCATGTGCTTGCAAGATACCGTTGCCACCGTAAGCCAGAAAGAACCCGGGCAGTGCCAAAATCAGCCAGCGGAAATAACCCAACGCCGCATCACGGTATGCGCCCGGTTCCGACACCAGCGTGATCAACACTGGGCCCAAAATCCAGCCGACAATCATTAAGACAACCGTTGCAATCACGCCGTATGTCAGCCCTTGGGCGATAAAGGTCTGTGTCTGTGCTGTGTCCTTGCTGCCCTTGGCGTTACTAACCAGCGCGCTCAACGCGGAACTTAGCCCAAAGCCAACGGCCATCAGGATAAAGAACGCCTGAAATCCAATCGCAAGCCCCGCCTGCGCATCCGTCGACAGCCGCCCAGCCCAATACACATCAACGACGTTATAAAGCGTGGCAAATAGCATCCCAAACGCAGCAGGGATAGCAAGAGCGCGAAAGTGGCTGGCCATCGTACCGGTTGTCAGATCATCTTTTTGCATCAGGTGTCGCTCGCTTTCAGACGTCTTTCCAACCAGCGGACGCCAGCAGATACGATAAGGATCAGCACCAGATATTCTAGCACTAGAATGGTGTATATTTCTAACGGACGGTATTCAGACACGACCAGTTCGTTAGCCTTGCGTGTCAGCTCTTGCAAACCGATCACCGACACAAGTGACGACATTTTCATCATATAGACAAGCTGATTGCCCAGTGCGGGCAGGATCCGCCGGATCGCTTGGGGCAGGATAATGTAACGCATTGTGTCGCGGTAGTTCAATGAAATCGACTGCGCTGCCTCGTATTGCCCACGTGCAATGGACTGGATGCCAGCGCGGAAAATCTCGGCCTGAAACGCGCTATCGCTCAGCGCGAGCGCCAGCACACCGGCCCAGAATACATTAAGCGTGATGCCCGACAGCGCAGGCAAGCCATAGTAAACCCACAAGATCAGCACAAGGATTGGCACTGCACGCACGATCTCCACATAGGTCCGGTTAAACATCCGCCAGCCGCGCTTGGTCGACAATCCCGGAAGGGCCACAAGCAGACCGACGATCACAGATATCAAGATCGCAGTGAGTGACATGATGATCGTGTAATAGGCGCCGCTGGCCATGAATTTCAGATTGGTCCAGCCGGTGTTTGTCGTCGGATCGACCACATACCAACCCCAGTTGTTCGAGCAGCCAGACAATAACAAAAATGCGGAGACGAGGATCAGGAAACGTTTCATTTGCATCTCCTCAATGGTTCAATATTTGTTTGATGAACGCGGCAAACCGTTTGGATTTGGGTGCGGTAAACACATCTTCTGGCGCGCCAATCTCCACGATCTCTCCTTTGTCCATGAACACCATCCTGTCGGCGACACGGCGGGCAAAGCCCATCTCGTGGGTCACAACGATCATGGTAATACCCGTGGACGCCAGCTCGGTCATCACATCAAGCACCTCAGCGATCATTTCAGGATCAAGTGCCGACGTCGGCTCGTCAAACAACAAAATCCGAGGCTCCATGCACAATGATCGCGCAATCGCCACACGCTGTTGCTGACCACCCGAAAGCTGACGCGGGAACTTGTCAGCCTGATCGGGGATTTGCACCCTTTCAAGATGCGACATAGCGCGCGCGCGCGCCTCAGTGTCTGATAGGCCCAGCACACGACGCGGACCAAGACACAGGTTGTCCATCACGGTTAGGTGGGGGAACAAGTTGAACTGTTGGAACACCATGCCAACCGTGCCGCGAATTTTTTCAAGACCGGCTGGGGCATCCGTCAGCGTGGTGCCATCAACAATAATCTCGCCAGCCTCATGCGTCTCAAGGCGGTTGATACAGCGGATCAGCGTGGATTTACCCGACCCCGATGGGCCGCAAATCACCACACGCTCGCCAGCGGTCACGTCAAGCGACACGTCTTTGAGCGCCTGAAAATCGCCGAAAAACTTGGACACGTTGCGCATTGAAATGATGGTCATTGGCGAGGGGCCTTTAATTTGTTCAGTAATACTCTGACATAAAACGAATTTCACTTTTCTCAAGCTGTTTGCATTTCCAAACCATCGTGGCATCCTATGTCTAACGAATACATTGGAAGGGAAACCCATGAAATTCTTTAAAATTGCCGCTGCTGCGGTCATCTTGGCGTCAGGCGCTGGTCAAGCGTCCGCGCAATCTGCGTTGTCTGAAATCTTATCCGAGGGGGTGCTTAAAGTCGGTACAACTGGTGATTGGAACCCAATGTCGATGCGCAATGTGGCGACAAACACTTACGAAGGCTACGACATTGATGTGATGACAGCGCTGGCCGCTGATCTGGGCGTTGAGGTCGAATTTGTACCGACAGATTGGAAAACACTGGTCGCTGGTGTGACCTCTGGTCAGTACCACATCACGGGGTCGGCATCTGTGTCGCCTGCACGCGCAAAGGCCGCCGGTTATTCCGATAGCTATTTCTCATTGGCGACTGTTCCACTTACGCTCAAGACCAACATGGACCGGTTCACCGACTGGGATGACCTGAACATGGAAGGCGTGTCTGTGGCAGCCACGCTCGGCACTACGCAAGAAACCCAAGTGAAGCAGTATTTCCCCGATGCAACCCACCGCATCGTTGAAGCCCCTGCGCGTGATTTCCAAGAGGTCCTTTCAGGCCGCGCGGACGCATCCATTACATCCAACGTGGAAGCCCACAAGCTGGTCGCGCAATACGACCAATTGATGATTGTCCCTGTCGACGCAGGTCGGTCGCCAACGCCAATCGCAATGCTATTGCCGCAAGCCGATCAGGTTTGGATCAACTACGTGAACACGTGGATTACGCTCAAGCAGGAACAGGGGTTCTTTGATGACCTTGGCGTGAAATGGCAGCTGCAGGCAGAATAAGTCTGCGACAAACACGAAATTTAGGCCAACCGTGCGCGGTTGGCCTTTTCATTTGAACGATAAGGCTTTGCTATGCTGACAATCTATTCGGTGCCCGTTGCGGTTTATTGCGCCAAGCTGCGCATCATGCTGCGTCACAAGTCCATTGCGTTTGAACAATTGCCGCCACCCGGTGGATACGGATCAGTTGAGTACCGCGCGATTGTGCCATCGGGCAATTTGCCGGCGATGATCCACGACGGTTTTATGCTGTCGGACAGCGAAGCCATTGCAGAATATCTCGACGAGGCTTTTCCAGATGTGCCGATGCTGCCGCACACCGTCAAGCTGCGTGCCAAAGCCCGAGAATTCAGCCGATCCCACGACACCCGCCTAGAACCCGCCGTGCGCGCGATCTATCCGCAAGTGGGTTTTGCGTCCCGCGACGCTGACGCAGTACGCGCTGGCGGCGCGTTGATCTCCAAACATCTGTCGTCACTTGGATTGCTGTTGTCAGCCAACCCGCTTGATACCGGTCAGCTTTGGCTGTGCGACTGCGGCTTTGCAGTGACGTTTGCGTGGATCAAAGCGTTCGAATCCGCGCTGGGCCTACCCGTCGATTGGCCACAGATTGTCCGTGACTATGACACGCGCCTGCAAGGGTTTCAGGTCGTCGCCGATGAGCTGACCGACTACAGGCCCGCAATGGATGCCTATCTGGAAAAGGCCAAACCACCGCAGGGCTAAACCTGACTGGGCAACCACAGCACGATCATCGGGAACGTCACCAGCAACGCAATTGTGATCGCATCGGCAATAAAGAACGGCGTCACGCCTTTGAACACGTCTTGCACGCTGATGTCGTCGCAAACCCCTGCCACAACAAAACAGTTCAGCCCGATGGGCGGCGTGATAAGGCAGAACTCTGCCATTTTGACCACCAAAATTCCGAACCAAATCGCGCACATCGGACCAGACATGCCAAACGCACTGTCGGCCGCAGATACGGCTTCGCCACCGTTCAGGGCCATGACGGCAGGGTAGACGACGGGCAATGTCAGCAACAACATTCCAATCGCATCCATGAACATGCCCAGCACGGCATAGGCCAGCAGGATGCAAACAAGGATCATCATTGGTGACGCGGTCAAGGACGTGATCCAATCGGAAAACGCGCTTGGTAAATTGGCAAAGCCTAAGAAGCGCACGTAAACCAAAACGCCCCAGATGATCGTAAATATCATCACGCTCAGCTTGGCTGTTTCAAGCAATGCGTCTTTCAGCTGTGACCAGCGCATGCCGCGATACAGCGCAATCAGGAACACGACGAATGCGCCAATCGCACCGCCCTCGGTTGGGGTGCCCCATGCGTCGCCGCCAAACGGATTATAGACAAACAAGATGATCGTCAGGACCACAAAAACGATTGGCAAGGCAGGCGGCAGCGATTCAAACCGTTCGCGCCACGTAAAGCCAGTCACGGGCGGCCCGAACCCTTTGATGGTCATCGCCATGCCAACAATCAAAAGCGCGTAAACCACTGCGGAAAATAGACCGGGAAGAAAACCTGCCAGCAACAGCTTGCCCACATCTTGTTCCACAATGATCGCATAGATCACCAAAATAGCGGATGGCGGGATCAGAGATGCCAATGTGCCAGCAGCAGCAACAACGCCCGCCGCAAAGCGTTTGTCATAGCCAATCGCCAACATCTCTGGGATCGCAATGCGCGCGAACACGGCTGACGTAGCAACGGACGCGCCCGACACGGCGGCAAAGCCCGCAGTCGCAAACACGGTCGACACGGCCAAGCCGCCGGGCACCCAAGCGATCCAGCGTTTGGCAGCCTCGAACAGGGCTTTTGTCAGACCCGCGTAATAGGCGAGGTATCCGATCAGAATGAAGGTTGGGATCAGGCTCAACGCTTGGGATGACACTTTGGAATGTGGGACTTGGCCTGCGGTTTTCACGGCGACCGTCAAAGCCCACCCGAAATCGTCGGGGGCGTAGCCCTTTTTGGCCCAGAATATCCAAATCAAGCCGATCATGCCCGCAAGACCTGCGGCAAACGCGACGCGCATCCCTAAGATCACCAGCACCAACATCCCCGCAGAGACCGCCAATCCAATATCAATTGGTTCCATGTCAGTGATCCTTAGATTTCATTGGCCGAGACATGCTCGGCTTCCATTGCGGCTTGGGTGGCGGCATTTGCCACCAACGGCACCGCAATCGGGTGTGTGTCATTACGAATGAACGCGCGACCATAGGCATAAACTTGCAGTACAAGGCGCAGGCACAGCACGCTAAACGCCACAGGCGCCAACAGTTTGGCAGGCCACAGCGGCAGGGCTATATCCATAGAACTATCGCGGCTCCACATGGGTGATCCAAAGTCAAAGCTGCGCGCAAAATGGGCGTAGGTGCCCCAAACCATCAGCACCATCAAAAGCAGGACAGCAAGGGTCGTGATTATCTCGGCCAGATATAGCGAGCGGCCCTTTAAGGCACCGACAAGCATGTCCATCCGAATATGACCGCCGTCGCGCTGCGTGTATGAAATGCCCATGAACGCAATCAGCGGCATCGCCTGCTGGATCCAATCCACATAGCCGGGCAGGGGCTGATTGAACCCGTTTCGCCCTGCGACCGATACAACAGCCAACATCATCAACGAGAATACCGCCAAGCCGCTGACCAAGGCCAGCCAACCTTCAACGCGGTAAAGGCTTCGGTCAATTTGGCTCAGACGACTGTCATCGGACAGCACGAGGGATGCACCTGCCATGAGTTAATTCCTTGCAGTTGGGAAAACCCCGCGCAGCGTTATGCGCGGGGAATACGGGCTTATTTCGCGTCTGCGATCATGCCAGTCACCATGTCATACAGCTCTTGGGCAGGAAGACCCTTTGCTGTATTGTCGGCGATCCATGCGCTTGCGGCTGGCGCGGCTGCGGCCTCTTTAAAGGCAGCGAGCTCCGCATCTGCAAACGACACCTGTGTGATACCACGTTCCTCAAGCGCTGGGCCCCAAGCAGCCATCGTCGCACCGTTGTAGGTTTCAACATAGTGATCCAATGCCGCGTCAATCGAGCTAAGCAATGCATCGCGGTGATCATCGGATAGGCCATTAAGCGCATCCGTGTTGGCGACCACAGGGCAGTTCACGGTGCCCGGGTTCAAGTTTGTCGTCCACCAAGTACCATTTTCGATGGTGCCATAAGACATGTGGGCGTGGGGGGCAAAGGACACGGCCTTGACCACACCGCTGTCCATCGCTTGGCGGACTTCTGTGGCGGACATCGATGTTGGCACGGCACCAACGGCAGCCATTGCGGCACCAATACCACCTGTTGCACGGACGCTCAGACCCTCAAAGTCGGCAAGCGTTTCAGGCGCGTCGCCCATACCAACAAGGTTGTACTGCGGCAATGGGGACGGCATCAGCAATGTGGCATTCCAGCGGGCCAGATCGGCGATCGTCGCGGGATGGTCATAAACCGCCATCGACAATTCAATTTCCTGTTCAAGCGATGTGACACCCAAGAACGGCAACTCCAGCACAGTGATGGATGGGTTCTTGTCACGGTGGTAACCGGCACAGAACTGCGCCATCTCAAACGCACCAATGGAAATCCCATCTAGGTTTTCTGTGTTCTTGGACAGGCCACCGTAGCTGATGTTCAATGTGAACTCGCCATCAGTTTTTTCGGACACAAGTTCGGCCAACTTTTCAACATGTTCGGTAAACGCCCGCTTTTTACCCCAAAGGGATACATTCCATTCCTCGGCCATACCTTGTGTAGCAAAGGCGATGGAAATGGCGGCGATAGCTGTGGTCTTAAGATAGGTGCGCATGGTGTTCCTCCCAAAATGCATGGCAATTCAATGGGGGCAATGTGACGGGCAAGGCGCGCGTTGCCTATGAGTGAAAATGCGCAAGGAATTAGGCCACCCCTGCGGATTCCCGCAGGGCTATAACAACGCGTCTTTGTCCAAGCCCAGTTTCACAATCTTCTCGTTCAGGGTGCGCCTGCCGATACCCAATGCGGCGGCGGCGGCATCCATGCGCCCTGCGTGGGTTTTGATGGCTTTGGCGATCAGCTCGCGCTCAAACGCGGCAACCGCCTCGCGCAACGTGTCGGGAATATCGTCCAATTGCTGACCACGGCGAATAGCACCGGCCATTGATCCTGCACTGCGCCGTGCTGCCAAAACGCGACGTTCAGCGACATGGCGCAATTCGCGCACGTTGCCCGGCCAATCATGGGCCAGCAGCGCCGCCAAATCATCTTGGGCAATTGCAGGTGGGGGCACTTCGTAAATGCTCGCGTATTCAGCCAGAAAATGCGTCATCAACAATGTCAGATCATCGCGGCGCGCGCGCAACGGCGGCGCGGTCAATTCGACGGTATTGATGCGAAACAATAAATCGGCGCGCAAGCGCAGGTCAGCAACCGCTGCGTCCACGTCTTCATTTGTGGCACTGACGATGCGCAAACGAATTGGGACAGGGATCGTAGCCCCGATCGGTAGAACTGTTTGGTCTTCAATCACGCGCAACAATTTGGCCTGTACGGCTATGGGGCAAGAACAGATTTCGTCCAAAAACAGGGTGCCACCCGACGCCGCAAGCAAACGGCCCTGCGCGCCTTCATGGGTGCCGAACATGTCAGTATCGAAACTGTCAGGCGAAAGTGCTGCGCAGTTGAGCGCCAAAAACGGCAGATCCGGCGCACGGCCCAAATCGTGTAATGCGCGCGCAACCAGTTCCTTGCCAGTCCCCGTTTCACCTCTGATCATCACGGCCGCATCAATGTCCGCGACATCCAATATCTCTTGGCGCAACGCCGTCATCTCGGGAGTTTTCCCCAAAAGTACGCGGTCCAAACCCGACAGTTGAAATAAACGATCTTTAAGGCGTTGGTTGTTACGTGCAATGCGGTGACGCTCTGCTGCATTGCGCAATATCGTCAGCAACCGCCTTGGATCATAAGGCTTTTCAACAAAGCTGTAGGCGCCATTTTGCAAGGCTTCGACCGCCATCGCGATATCGCCATGTGCGGAAATAAGCACCAAAGGCGGCGCAAACCTTGGATCAAGTTGATCGAGCAATTCAAGGCCGGACATGCCCGGCATACGCACATCCGACAAGATGACATCGGGTAGAAATTCCAACAGCGTATCAGCGACCAAATGCGCGCGCGGTAAGGCACGCACTGTCCAACCTGCAGCTTCAAGTAATTCAATCAACGACATGCGCAACGCTTTGTCATCGTCGACCACAAGAATGCTAAAAGCTGTCTCTTATACACATCTCCGAGCCCACGAGACCTCTCTACATCT
>OJHH01000418.1_pt1 | contig 14205 bp, 16 predicted proteins | sample 1594911 | NCBI WGS metagenome assembly OJHH01 (sample SAMN05416787, study PRJEB24817) | seawater metagenome | isolation source: Sea water | place: Canada:Atlantic | collected 2013-11
CGAGATGTAGAGAGGTCTCGTGGGCTCGGAGATGTGTATAAGAGACAGAAATGTAATAGTGCATAACTAGAGATTTAAGTTTTCAACGGACTAATTATTGACAATTTCTTAACCAATTGTTAATAGTGTTGTAATTACACTTATTAACAGTCACTTGGCTTAGTGAATTAATCTTAAAAATCTGTGGATTTCCTGTTTTTTAATGACTTATACAGTGTATTTAAAAAGTCTGCCCTTGGAATTTCCCTCGATCCTAAGCTTTCTAGGTGCGGATTGGTGATTTGACAGTCGATTAATTCGTATCCTTTTTCGATAAGACGTTCGGTTAATTTTATCATAGCTATTTTAGAAGCATTGCTACGCTTAGTAAACATACTTTCACCACAGAAAATATCACCCATGGTTAATCCATACAAACCACCCACCAACTCATCGTTATAATAAGTTTCAGCGCTGTGAGCTATTCCCATATTATGAAGTTCAGTATATGTCAGTATAAATTCTTCAGTTATCCATGAGCCTTCTTGATCGGCTCGGATGAGCTGACAGTTTTTAATGACGCTAGAAAAATCAGTGTTAAATCGAACTTCATAACCTGGTTTTCGAAGCTCCTGCTTCATGCTTTTAGAAATTTTTAATTCATTAGGAAAAATAACTGCACGCATAGGAGGTGACCACCAAAGTGGCGGGTCTTCTTCATTAAACCATGGGAAAATGCCATTTTCATATGCTAGAAGTAATCGTTCTATTTGAAGATCTCCACCTACGGCCAATAATCCATCTTCAGCTGCTAAAGAAGGATGAGGAAATGATATGTCGTCACTTAAACTATAAACGGGCACTTTTGATGATTACTTTTAGCCTCGAAAGATGGAATTAATAGACGATTTAAAAAAGAGATTCGAGAAAAAATTACCTGCAGAAAAAGCTCATAGTACTTTAATGAATTATGATAGAAAGACTGCCGCGGAAATTTTAAGAGATAAAGAACATGTAAAAGAGAGTGCCGTCCTTTGTCTATTATTCAGAATAAACGAGGAGTGGAATTTCTATCTGATGCTCAGAAACTCCTATAAAGGGGTGCACAGTGCTCAAGTGGGTTTCCCTGGAGGTAAGAGAGAAGAGAATGATAAAAACTTCATAGAAACTGCTTTAAGAGAAGCCAATGAAGAGCTAGGAATAAAGTCCTCGGAAGTAGAAATTATAGGAGAGCTTTCTACCATGTATATACCGCCCAGTAATTTTTTGGTTTATCCATATGTGGCAGTGGCGTTGAATGATCAGGAGATTATTCCTGATCCAATAGAAGTGAAAGAGGTTATTCATGCCAAGCTCAGTGATATTTTAAAAGAGGACGCAGTATCAGAATCTAAAGTAGAAGTGAGCGGTGGGAGTGAGAGAATGAAGGTGAAGCATTACACGATTGATGGGCATATAGTATGGGGTGCTACTGGAATGATGCTGGCAGAATTAGCACATATTATCAAAGAAACGGGTTATAAATCTAAATAGCAGAATTATATTTGTACCCACTTCTATGAAACACAGATAATGATCGAAGAAAAAAAAGGAACAAATAATACGCTTAAGACAGAATTATTTAGTTCAGATGAGAAAGTGGTTTTGGCTGCTTTGGCTAAAATTAGTGAAGACGGAAGCCGAGATATGGTAGCTCCTGTAATTGAGCTATTGGCTCATAGTGATTCTGATGATGTAAAGAACGAAGTACTGAGACAACTGTCAGAGTTGAAAATAGGGGACATGGAAGATCTTTTTGTAGATAAGCTTCAGTTAGAAGAATTTGCGCCTTATCAGCAGCAGTTAGTAGCTTGTATGTGGAGCAGTGGAATGAATCCTACTGATGATCTTCATGTTTTTTCTAAACTAGCAGTAGAAGGTGATTACATGACAGCTTTAGAAGTTCTTACACTTTTAGAGAATATGGAGGGACCGTTTGATAATGAGTCTTTAATTGATGCTTTTCATGATGTGAGTGAATACATAGAAGAAGCTCCAGAAGGAGATCATAAGTTAGATTTGGTAAAGAGTATTTATGAAATCTTACATGCATTTCAGGAGATCTAATCCAGAAGTGCTTAACAAAATCGAATAGAAAGTTTTAAAAACAAATAGCCAAACTAGTAAAGTTTGGCTATTTGTTTTTGTTCTAATTCTTAATGATTTTCTTGGTCAGGATAATGCCGTTTTCTTCTAATATGTGAACGATATAAACTCCTGGTTTTAAAAAGGAAGTATTTATGAAATCAACATTGTTAGCGTTGCAAACTCTCTTCCCTGTTAAATCTAAGATTCTTATTTCTTGTGCCTTTTTATTTGAACTGATGTGAAGAATATCTTTTACAGGATTAGGATAAATAGACAAAGAATTTTCGGCTGTTTCATATATAGAAACAGAGCTACCAAATTCATCAGCTCCGAGAGAGCAATTTAACTTATGGGATTCAGAACTTTTTAGAGATTCAGACTTATTCGTAAAGGTTATACACTTCAGAAAACACTCCTTCAGAAACGTTATGGTAGCAAAACTGTGTGCCATCTAAACTGAAAAAGATCTCTTGAATAGTATTTGGTTTTACATATCTACATGCTGCACCTACAGCATCAAAAGGGATTAAGCCATCTTGGCCATTACAGTTGTTTTCTGCGGTCCAATTAGAGATTTCATAAGAAGGTTCAAATGAGCCATAAGGGGAGAAGTAACTAACGATTTCATCACCATTGGCATCTATCATCCAGTAATAATCATAATCTGCCATGGCATCAAAGCAGGAAGAATTAGGATAGCTGAAATTCCACATAGCTTCTATTCCAGAAAAAGGGATGCTGTCATCTCCCCACTCACTTAAGTTATTGGTAGAGCCACTGAAATTTAAGAAATCATCATCGTCAAAAGAGCCAGAAGCATTAGCTACGTCAAATGTTCCTGAAGTGTATTCATCACCATCCTCATTAATGATGTAAAACCTATTTTGGTTGATAACCATCCCTGCTGTAATAGTTGAAAATGGACAATTTTCTAGAAAATGATTGTTTTGAGATAGGTCATACTCAGCCATTATCTGTTGGTCTTCAAACCAAGCAAATTTGGTCCCTTCCAAATTAAAGAGAACTAAGATATCTTCAGTAAGGTTTATGGCTGCACCTACACCTTCTCCATCAAAAATATTAGCCCAATCTTGAAATTCTGTAGGAAGGAGGATGGTTTCTAACGAATCATGAGTAGTAGTGTCACATTCTACTACAGTGTAATATTCGTTAGTGATGTTGTCAGCGGGTTTTTCTTTTTTACAGGCAAAAAGAAGAGTAGAGAGGATTAAAAGTGTGATTAAATTTTTCATTTTTAAATAAAATTTTGGTTGTAGGTTTCTTGTTCCTTAACTGTGATGGCAAGGATTAGAATGAATTAATAATTGTTTTTATTTGATTAGTTAGTTGGTGTACAGCGCGTCTTCAAGAGAGTCTGCTGAGTTTAAGTTCATTTTTTTTCTGAGTCTAAAGCGGGCCTTTTTTACTCCTTCATCAGAGACATTTAAAACAGAAGCCATTTCTTTTATTGTAAGATTCATTTGAATAAGAGCTATAAGTTTAATGTCTGATGAAGAAATTTCATATTTGTCCTTAAGGCTCAGAAAGTATTCTCTGTTTAAATACTCATAATCTCTAGTAAACTTTTTCCAATGAGTAGTGTCTTTTAGGTTTTCATCAATTCTTTTGACCAACCTAATAGGAGCTTTCTTTTCAAGTGGAGTAGAAGAGAGGATTCTTTTTATATTTTCAAGCATATGATTTCTTTCTCCCAACTGAAGAGCAAGTGTTCTAATGCTAATTTCTTTTCTGTTAATCTCTTGAGCATGTTCTGTTTTTAGAAAGTTCATTCTTTCTTTTTCTGTTCTTTTTCTCTGATTGATGATCAAGTAGTACGCTATTCCGAGAATAATTAATGCGGTCAATATGAAAAGGTAAACGAGCATAATAGACAGATTAAAAGTTAGCTTTTAGGGCATAATTGTAAGTTTGAATAGTCTCTTGAATTACTTTTTCCTTAAACTCCTCATCATAAAATAGTTTGGAAAGCAGTGGGTCATTGATCACATCTATTCCTTGTTCTATCATAAGGTCTTCTGTCATTTTCAGCGCTTCTTCTACTAATTCTCTATCTATGGTTTCTGGTCTTTCGTACGTATCGTAAACACCACTTCTAATGTCTTTTTCTTTGGAAATTATCTCTGAAATAATTTGAGCATCTGAATTGTTAAAGTCAGTAGGAGTAGATTCTCCTTTTTCTAAGGCAGTTATTCTAGAGTTCAATAATTCGAAACTAGATTTTATTTGGCTAATTTCTTTTTGTTGACGTGCTACTACTTTTGCTAAGTCATTATAGTTTAATCCGATAGAAATATTTATTCTTGAAATACCTTCAGTTTTTTTTACACCGCTCCATGCTATTCCCACTATCTTAGAGTACTGTTCTAAAGTTATTTCTTTAGCAGAAACTCCCACGGCTATTCCATCATTATTTCCTGAAGGGATGATGTAATCTCCTATCTCCACTTCACCAAATACTTTTACAGGAACCTGTCCCATAAAAGCTACTTTTTCATAAGGTTTGGTATCAGCATCTTCAGGCATGTTTCCGAGCATAGCTGGTTTAGTAGAAACTACTAGGATTTGGCTGGCTCCGGTTAAGTCTAAGGTGATTTTTCCTCCAATAACGCCTACTACATCTCCTGCTGTGATTATTTCATCTGTTATGAGTTGTTCTAGGTATTCAGCATAATCTGCACTACCAGAAGCGTATGTAACACCTGTGTTTTCTGCTATGTAATTATCATAAAGAGCTGCATCTGCTATTACAAAAGCTACATTGGCCGTGGCTATAACTATGTCAGACCAACTAGGAGGGCAGGTAACTACTCCTACTCCAGCGCACACCTGCACGCCTAATAAGGCAGTGGCCAAGTTGGCTCCAGCATTGGCTCCGGCTAATCCATACTTGGTAAGGTTGTAAATGTATTCTGGCGAAGTATATACTTCCTCCAGTGTTTCTCCTTCTATTCTGCCTCTGACATTGCCATTCGAATCGAAAAAAGAGATGAAGTTATTTCCACTATCGGGTAGTCCGTCTGTTACTTTAATAGCTATTCCGTGCGTGCTTCCTTCTACTCTAAGTGGATAGGCGTCATAGGAAGATTGGCCTCCAGATTCTTGTGTTTTAATAGTTACTTGGTCATTAAAACAAGATGTGGAATTGGCCGTAAACGTTCCATTTAAAATAGTTTCACCTTCACTGGTAACTGTTCCTGAAAATGTAGCTGGATTCTGACCTACCACATTAAATTCCCCATTTATATCTGTAGATCCATTTACGCTTAATGAATTATTTAGAATACTAGCACCTTCTACCGTTAGAGTTTGGTTAAGCTGGGTGCTTCCATTTACTATTAAATCCTCTAAAGTAGATTCTTCGAATACGTTTAATGTGTTATTCAATGTGGTAGCTCCATCTACATCTAAAGTTTGAGTAGCTATAATATTTCTGTGGTAAGCATAAGGAACGAAAAGCAGGTTTTGTCTGCTTAGTTCTTCTAATTCTGATCCGCCATATGCTAAATCTATGATTAAAAATTTAGCCTCTCCGTTCCAGTTTATTTCGTTAAAATTTCCGGGACTCTCGTTACTGTTCAATCCTTGGCCAATAATTACATTCACCATCCCGAAAGGATCTGTCGTAGTCAATTGGCTCTCTTGGTATTCTATGTTTTGTCCAGGATCTTCGATGGTGAACCGGAGAGTGATTTCTGTTTCGGCTAAGAAGTTTCCTCCTACATCCATTCCTGGAATTTCCAGAGGGTTTTTGTCCAGTATTACAGCTTGATAGCTCATTCCATCGGATTGTGCTGAAGCATTAGTAATCCAGATAAAAATTACTAATAGTGCGAGTATATGTTTCATTTTAAACAAGATTGTGTGGTTATTGAAGTCTTTGATTTCTGCAGTATTTACATCCTTTTATTCCCCATAAAAGTCCTATGCTGAAAGTGCTGGTTTTGAGTTTTAGGGTTTCATCATCGGCTGACTTTCCGAGTGGATTTCCTTTGCCTAACATGTAGCGTAAAGAGAGAACTACTTTTTCATCCAAGCAGTAATTAGCGCTCAGTCCACCTTTCCAAAAAAGGAATGGCTTGTCGAATTGTTCGATTCCTTTGAGGTCGAAAATCTGCTTATTAATAGTTTGTGTTCCTTTTATAAAGAATTGAGGTTCTATGCTTCCTATGGCTAAAACTCTAATTTTTTTTCTGTTTAAAAACTGATATTCAGGGCTGATTTGTAATCCAGCATAGCTGGTTTTCCATTCGTAAAGATTATCATAGACAGGATCTGATCCTTGATTGTTATACCTGTTAAATACGAGCCCAGCTCTGAGGTATATCGACTCAGATAGAGTCATTCTATAGCCAAGTGCATAAGAGAAATCAGTTTCAGAATACAAGTTTTCCAATGCTTCGTTATCTGAATTAGTATAAAGGAATGTGGTGTTTACTCTGCCTATTTCCGACATGAGCTGCTGTGCTTGAATAGGGTTAAAAAGAAATAGAAAAGTAAAAAGTGTCAAATATTTCATAGTTATGATTTAATAAGAATGCTGCTAAATGATTTGTTATCAGAAAATAGGGTTATGATATAACTTCCGCTTCCTAACTCGAGCTGATTTAATTCTATCCTCTCAGAGTTAGAAATATGGAAGTTTTGGTCATGCACTAATCTTCCAGATATATCTAGAATAGTAACATTTATGGGAGAGAGCTGCTGCTCTTTAAATTCTATATAAATACTATGGTCGAAAGGATTTGGGAAGATGGAAGCTTCCAGCTCAGCAAGTTTGGCTGTGTTAGTTTTATAAACTGACGGTTGAATAAATCCTTGAATAGCCGCTAAAGAATTAGTGGAATTAATAGGAGAGGATTGTCCTATACTCTGCTGAACTATTAAATCTAATTCGTTATGCTCAATAGCTATACTCGATCCTAAACTGCTTAAAGTTTGTCTTTTTAGAATTGCATTCTGACTTTGCCCAGAGAATCCGATTAAAAGTAACATGATGATGCAAAAAGAAAAATGAGGCTGACTCATGTGCTGTGTTTTTAATTACACCACAAAAGTAGCGGGGGAGTCTTCCTAAATCATCAATTCAGGGGTGGACAAAGGGTGGACTTCAAGAGGGACAAAGAGTGGACATTGAAGTCTCGATAGGGTATAATTGATTGTTGTACAGTTATTTATGATTATAAATTGAGAGGCTCTAATCGAAGGTTTTTTCAGAGTCGGCAGACAAACGATATATTTCGGTTAGTTCCTCTTCAGTTAAATGTCTCCACTTTCCTGGAGAAATATCCAGCTTTACATTCATAATTCTTACCCTTTTTAAGGTGCGAACTCTCAACCCTGTGAAGTCAACCATTCGTCTAATTTGACGGTTTAGTCCTTGTGTAAGAATGATTCTAAATTTGTCATCATCTAACTTTTCTACTTTACACTTTTTGGTCACTTGGTCTAGGATAGGAACACCATTGCTAAGCGTATGTATAAAATCATCATCTATCTCACGATTTACGGTAACTATGTATTCCTTCTCGTGGTTATTTCTAGCCCTCAGGATTTTATTTACGATATCACCATCATTAGTCAGAAAGATGAGTCCTTCACTGGGTTTATCTAACCTACCAATAGGGAATATGCGCTCAGGGTAACCGATAAAGTCTATAATATTATCGGGTTCTTTTTCAGTGTCTGTGGTACACACTACACCTACAGGCTTGTTAAATGCTATGTATACATTCTTTTTGGCCTTAGGCTGAGAGACTACTTCACCGTCTACTTCTACTAAATCTTCTTTAGAAATTTTAGTTCCGAGTTCAGGAACAGTACCATTGATGGTAACTCTTTTGGCCTCTATCAACTTATCGGCAGCTCTTCTAGAGCAGTAACCTATTTGTGTGAGGAACTTATTTATACGTACTTTTTCTACTTCAGCCATGCTTCTTTTTCAGCGTTGCAATAATTATTTTGGCGAAGATAGGGGAATGGCGAGTAATTGGACAGGTAATTATAAATAGAGAAATTCTTAGATTAATTCATTTTGTTTTGTTGCCGTTTACATATATTGAGTGGGTGTTAGAGTAAAAAAGAAAATTGTAGAATGACTTACTTTGAAAAATTCATGAAAATCATTCGGAAATCTGTTTTTGGATTTCCGAGGTTAGCTTTGATCATAATGCCATTAGTTATGTGCTTCACTACAAAGTTTGAACTTTGGATTATATTATTAGGAGGATATGCTCTTTCAATTTTAACAACCTTAATTGAAGCATTGAAATACGACTCTTTTCCTAAAATGATAATAGCGGATTATTTAGAATCTAAACACAAAGTGATTTTACCTAAGTCTGAAATAGTGGTTAAAGTGATAAGCAGAGAAGCTGGAAGTGTTTTTTCAGATGTAATATTAACTGATGAAGAAGATGAACACGGTTATAGATTGTATGATATTTCAATGTCAAATGGAATATTCTATTCATATTCATCGTATTTGAAAATAGATTTTTTAGAGAAAGTAACCGTTCTTTCCATTAAGCCTAAATGGTTTGGTTATTTGCCTGACTACACAAAGAATTACAAGTTGTTACACAGTTTAAAAACTAAAATAGAAGATGAATTGAAAAATTCAAATAACTCTCAATGATCCGCCCATACACACCCAGTGATAAGTCAAGTGTTCTCTCGTTAGTTCGATTAAACACACCAGAATTTTTTCATCCTTCAGAGGTAGAAGACCTTTCTGTTTACTTAGAAAATGAACTGGAAGACTACTTTGTGGTAGAGGAGGAAGGAAAAGTAGTGGCAGCAGGAGGAATCAATTATTTTCCGGAGAGTAAGTCTGCACGAATCTCTTGGGATGTGGTGTCACCAAATTTTCATGGAAAGGGAATAGGAGCTAAGCTCACTAAATTCAGAGTGGATCATGCTTTTTCTAAAAACGGTGTTCAAACTATTGTAGTTAGAACCTCACAGATGGTTTATCGGTTTTATGAAAAGCAAGGATTTGTTTTAGAAAGCATAGAGAAGGATTACTGGGCAGAGGGCTATGACTTGTATTTGATGAGGTTTAAAAAGTAGGCTTGTCGTTTGGAAAAGCTATTTCTTACTTCTATGGAGTATCTTAGGATAAAAGAAATCGGTATCTTTGGTTCATGATATTATCAGAAGTGAAAACGCTTTTAAAGCACAGCAGTAGGTTAGAATTTAAATTACCAAATGGAGAATTAGTTCCTTCTCATTTTCATGTGACTGAAGTAGGGAAAGTTAGTAAGCACTTTGTCGATTGTGGAGGCGTAGAACGAAAAGAAGAAGTAGTGAATTTCCAATTATGGAATGCAGATGATTATGACCACAGACTTCATCCCGAAAAATTATTGAATATCATAGAACTTTCTGAGGCTAAGTTGAATCTATCTGATTCTGAAATTGAAGTAGAATACCAAGGAGAGACTATAGGAAAATTTGGATTGGATTATTCTGATGGTTCATTTCTATTGACTTCTAAACAAACAGACTGTTTAGCTAAGGACAATTGTGGAATCCCAGAAGAAAAACCAAGAGTAAAACTTTCGGAAGTTCAAAACTCTGGAAGCTGTGCGCCTGGTTCAGGGTGTTGTTAAAACCAAGGGTGAATTTTGAATTAATTAAGAAGATTTTATTATTCCTAAAATGAGTTCAGCAGGACATATTCAAGATATGAATAAAAGAATGCGCGAGAATAGGGCTGCATTGAATTCTAAAAAAGCTAAATTCAGAGAGCGTAAACTATTCAATATTCAATACAAGGGTTCTGGAATAATTATCGATGATATAGATCTATCTAAAGAGGAATTAGCCCAAATAAAAGCTGAGATCAGAGAAGAGATAAAAACTGAAAGAATTATGAGATGGTTGAAGGTGACCTTTTTGGTTATTGTAATCGTTGGTTCTATTCTAAGCTTGGTTTTTCATTACTTATTTTAAGAACTAGAAAGGCTTAATCTTTATTGACTAAAAAAAACAAGTTTTGAATTAAATAAATGTCAGAATTTCGAATTGACAATTTATCATTCACCATTTATAATTAAAGAAGAACTAAACACTCAATTGTGCGTATAGGACGGGAGATTACAAAGGTGGCATGATTATTAGATTACCTTTGTAACACAATAAAAGAAGGGGCATATAATTATTACTTGTCGTTTCACAATAATAATATATGATTTTTAAAGATTTGGGCTTATCTGATGCCCTGTTGAAAGCTATCGACAAAAAAGGATACACAGAGCCGTCACCGATTCAGGAAAAGGCCATACCAGAAGTACTTAAAGGAAGAGATGTATTAGCATCAGCACAAACAGGAACGGGGAAAACCGCTGGTTTTACACTGCCTATGCTTCATCTTTTAGGAAAAGGAGAACGCCAAGGAAAACGTAAGATTAGAGCTTTAGTTTTAACTCCAACTAGGGAGTTAGCGGCTCAGGTTCAGGAGAATGTAAAAGAGTATAGTGAGTTTATGCATATACGCTCAACTGTGATTTTTGGTGGAGTAAACCAAAATCCTCAGGTGAGAACCATTCAGCAAGGCGTAGACATTTTAGTAGCTACTCCAGGTAGACTTTTAGATCTGTGTACACAAGGACACATCAACCTAAGAGACGTGGAGTTTTTCGTTTTAGATGAAGCGGATAGAATGTTGGATATGGGGTTCTTGAGAGATATAGAGCGAGTGATGAAGTTACTTCCTGCTAGACGTCAAAACCTTATGTTTTCAGCTACGTTTTCTGGAGAAATCAAGAGATTGGCACATGGAATCTTAAATGATCCTGTTCAAGTAGAAGCTACTCCTGAAAACTCTACTGTAGATTTAGTATCTCAGAAAGTTTATAGAATAGACCAAAAGAGAAAGATTGACTTCACTATTAAGCTTATCTCAGAAGGAGATTGGGATCAAGTATTGATATTTACCAGAACGAAGCACAGAGCCAATAGGCTTAGTGAAAAGCTAACGAAAAGTAATATTACTTCTGCTGCTATTCATGGAAATAAAACTCAAGGAGCTAGAACAAAAGCTTTAAAAGGATTTAAAGATGGAAGCATTCGAGTTCTTGTGGCTACCGATATAGCAGCTAGAGGATTAGATATTCCTTTATTACCACATGTAGTGAACTTTGAACTTCCAAATGTACCTGAAGATTATGTACACAGAATAGGAAGAACGGGAAGAGCAGGAGCAAGTGGAGAGGCTATTTCATTAGTAGATATAACAGAGCTTCCGTACTTAAAAAGTATAGAACGTTTAATCCAACTATCTATTAAGAAGACTATAGTAGAAGGATACGAACCTAAGGATGATACTCCGCCAGATGCTAGTAAGCCAGGAGGGAGAGGAAACCAAGGAAGAAACTCTAGAGGCCAAGGAGGCGGAGGAAGAAACCAAGGAAGTGGAAAATCAAATTCTGACTTTAGAAAGAAAAAGAAACAAGGCTCAGGCGGAGGAGGTAACAGAAACTCAAGTGGTTCTGGAGCTAACCGCTCAGGAGGTGGAAAAAAGAAGATGTTTTAAACAGCGTTTCAACGCTTACAAATACCAAAGGCCTTCACTAAATAGTGAGGGTCTTTTTATTTTATAGAAAGTAGAAAACGAGTAGACTCCTCATTGAATATGTGCGGCTGTTCTACATTCACCACATGACCACAATCAGGAACCACAAAAAGTGTCGAGTTTTCGTGGCCTTTAACCAATTTAGTTATGGACGGAAGAAACATATGGTCTTCACTACCCATGATGTAAAGAGTAGGAACTCCAGCATCTTTAATTCTAAATAAACTCAATAGTGGATTCACCTCGGCTATCAGTGTAAACCAACGTTTGAACTCTTTTTGGTATAACTTCTTAGCCTCTCCTATAAAAAGGTTTCTAGATTCTCTATGCTTTTTTCGAGGCATAATAATCAGCGCGAAAAATCTATAAAGAAGTAAGTAAGGAAGTACTGATTTTAGCGCTGATCCTACTCTCATCAGTACTTGGCCTCTGAAGTTAAGCTTCATAACCGCTCCACCCATAATCATACTGCTCACCCTGTCGGTATACCTTTCACTCAGTTCTCTGGTGATAATGGTTCCTAAAGAAATACCTACAAAATGAGTTTTCTTAATTTCCAGGTGGTCCAATACGTCTATGACTTCATCTCCTATTACATCGAAAGAATATTGTTTCAGCTTTTCGTAAATAGGCTTTTTAGATTTTCCATGACCTCTTAGGTCTACCAGAAGAACATTGAAGTTTTTTTGGAATGCTCTTATTTGTTTGTACCAAATAGAACTGCTACCGCCTGCACCGTGGATAAATGTAACCCACTCAGCATCTTCTCGACAGATATGTTTAGTGTAATGAAGCATTCGTGGTGCAAATTACGGAGTTTTATTTAAAAATGAGACATAGAATAGGCAACGGATTTTGTGAAATTTAAGTTGATATTCTGTTCTCGTTTAAGTTTACAGCTTGCATTAGCAATTATTCGCTTAAATTCAATTGAAATTTCATACAATCATGAAGACATTATCTGTTCTGTTATTTTCCTTTTTTCTAAGTACGGTTTCCGTTTGTCAGTTTATTTTAACACCTCCTGTTTCTGTGACCAATGAGGATGATAGTTATGGTTTCCGTTCCCCAAAAGTGATTAGTTATGGTGAAAATAATGACCAAGTGATGGTTTTTTGGTCTAGAACTGGAAGTGAGCAGGCTATGTTTATTTCTACTCTTACTAACGGTGAGTTTTCTACAGCTAGTCCAGTGCCTATAGGTAATCAGCAGCCAAATCTTTGGTCTGGAAATTTAGGTCCTGGAATAGCTTCTTTTGGTAACCATATTTATATCACTTTTGAAGTTTACGGAAGTGCTGTGTACTGCGTGCATTCAGGTGATGGAGGAATAAGTTGGGAAGAACCAGTAGCTGCATTTACTCCTTCTATAGGTAGATTCGCTACTATTCCAAACATAGCTGTAGATAATTTAGGAAGTGTTTACATAGCTTATGTAAATACTAATTCTGCTGAAGAAGATGCACATTATGGGCTTGTGAAATCTAACAATGAAGGATTGGAATTTTCAGATGAAATATTGGTGAATGAAAATGTTCAATCAAATGAGGTTTGTGAGTGCTGTAATGGTAACATAGAAATTGGGGCCAATAATGAAGTCTACGTGGGATTTAGAAATAACAATAACAATATGCGAGATTGTTGGATAGTAAAATCCAGTGATTTAGGATCTACTTTTGATGAGGTGTATGATGTGGATAATACCAACTGGGTATTAAATGGGTGTCCATCAAATGGGCCTGACTTTACTGTTACAGATGGAGAAGTGGCTACTGTATTTTTTACAGGAGCTAATAATTTTGATAACGATGTATACTTCACGGTGCTGGATTCAGCGAGTGGTGATGTTTCTGCTGCACAGTCTGTACGACTGGCTAATGAAGAGTCTATTGGGCAGAATTCTGCCAGAATAGCGAGTAATGCTCAAGGAGAAGTTATGGTAGTTTTTCAAGAGTCTTTTCAATTTGGTCAGAACATTGGTTTTTCATTGGCTCAAAACAGCTATGAAATAGGTCTAGCATCTCATGTCTTAAATGATTCTACAGGAAACCAGCGACAACCAGATGTAATGGCGATTGGAAATGTGTTTCATGTTGTTTATGAAGATTTCTCTTCGGGAACAGTTTTTTATCATACCGTAAACTCAGATCCTAATTCTGTATTAGAAGAAGAAAACTCGAAGTTTCTAGTTTACCCAAATCCGTCAGGAAGTTTTATTCAGCTAAAGGGAGCTGAAAAAGTATTCAACTATAAAATATTTTCCTCACAGGGAAAGTCAATGTTAGAAAAGGCTGTCACCAAAAGCGGAAATGATGGGGCGCTAACTATTGACATTTCTACCTTGAATTCTGGTATCTATTATTTATCGGTAAATGATGCCAGCTACATGAAATTCGTAAAGGAGTAAATGCTAGCAAGTCAGACATGAAGGAATAAATTGGAAATAGCTAGACGAAGATGCTGTCTCTTATACACATCTCCGAGCCCACGAGACCTCTCTACATC
>OJHH01000421.1_pt1 | contig 14112 bp, 14 predicted proteins | sample 1594911 | NCBI WGS metagenome assembly OJHH01 (sample SAMN05416787, study PRJEB24817) | seawater metagenome | isolation source: Sea water | place: Canada:Atlantic | collected 2013-11
CTACACCTCTCTATTCGTCGGCAGCGTCAGATGTGTATAAGAGACAGGAATAGACATTCGAAAAAGAAGTCAGGATTTTGTGATTCCTTTCGAAGGTAAATTGCTTTTTGCGAATGTAGATGCGGAAAAAGTCCTTTTAGGAACTAAGAATGACAACCGCCCGAAAAATTGGTGGCCTGTTGCCTTTGAAAAAGCGAGAGTTTTCCTCGACAAGAATGAGGCGTTAGAATTCTGTTTAAAGTCAAATGATGAGGCTTGCTTGGCTTGCGTTGAAAAAGCTTTACAAGATGATTTTTGGAAGATCAGACACTCGGCATTAAAAGGAGCTAAAAAACTAAATGATAAGGCACAATTAAAAACACTGCTGGAGTCGATGGTTAAAAACGACCCAAAATCACTTGTAAGGGCTAAAGCAATTAAAACTCTACATAAAGTAATTAAAGATGAGGATATTACCGACTTATTGAACATAGCTTTAAATGATAGAAGTTATGCCGTTATGTCTGAAGCTTTAGAAACACTAGTTGATAAAGATTTAGCTCAGGGTTTATCAAAAGCTCTGGAATTAGAACAAGAGAATAGTTCAAAAATAAAAGGTTCAATAGCTAATATTTATGCCAAGCATGGAGATGAGTCTAAAAACGAATTTATGTTGAGTAACTTAAACAGCGCTTCTGGATTTGAAAAGTACGGATTAACAGGTTCTTATACTAAATATCTCCTAAACCAATCTTCAGAGTTTATCGGTCAAAACCTAAATATCTTAGAGTCTATAGCCTCTAATGAAAGCACTTGGTGGGTTCGTTTAATGGGATATAATGGTTTAAAATCGATTGAGAATGAGCTAAACGAAAGGCCTATTGAAGACACTTTTGCGAGTGAACTAGCTGCATCCATTCCGCTAAAGATAAAGTCCCTTTTAGAATCAGAATCTAACGAACAGCTGAAAGCGATTATCAATCCATAAATGGCGGGTATTTATATTCATATCCCTTTTTGTAGGAAGGCATGTCACTACTGTGATTTTCATTTTAGTACCTCTTTAAAAACTAAAGAAAATGTGTTAGAAGGAATACGTATAGAGGCGTTGCAACGCAGAAAAGAATTAGCCACCAGCACTATTCAAACCATATATTTCGGAGGAGGAACTCCGAGCATTTTAGAATCCGAAGAATTAGGTGAAATATTAAGAGTAATTCATGAAAACTATTCAGTTTCATCTGATGCTGAAATAACCTTAGAAGCCAACCCTGAAGATATCAGTTCCATTAAAGTAAAAGAATGGAAAGAATTAGGAATAAACAGATTGAGTATAGGTATTCAATCATTTGACGAGGAAATACTTTCATGGATGAACCGGTCTCATAACGCTGATCAAGCCTTAAGTGCGGTGAAGTTAGCGAAGGAAAGTGGGATTGAAAATGTTTCTATAGATCTCATTTATGGTGTGCCACATAGGAATTCTGAAGACTGGAAAAATGAAATCCTAACTGCTATAACGTTAAATACAGATCACATTTCTGCCTATTGTTTAACCATCGAACCAGATACTGTCTTTGGCAAAAAAGCTTCAAAAGGAGAAATACTATCGTCTCCAAACTCAGCAAGTTCCTTAGAGTTTTTAGAACTAGTAACTGTCTTAAGCGAACACAACATAGAACTATATGAGGTGTCTAATTTCTCTAAATTAGGGTGTGAATCTAAGCACAATAGTAATTACTGGAATGGCGCAGAATACATTGGGTTAGGACCTGGAGCTCATAGTTATGGCCCGGGTAGAAGAAGCTGGAATATCTCAAATAACGTCTTGTATGCTAAAGGTGTTCAGAACAACACCCCTGTGTCAGAATCAGAAACATTATCTACGATTGATGAATACAATGAGTACATAATGACCAATTTAAGAAGAGTAAGTGGCTTAAATTTAGAAGTCCTTCGCCAGAAATTTAATGTCGATCTTGTTGATGTTTTCTCAGAAACAATCAATCAATATCAAAGTTCTGGTAACTTGGTGGTTCTTCCTAATATTGTTAAACTCTCAATAAAAGGGTTTCTTTTGGCAGATAGAATAGCAAGTGATTTATTTTTAACCCATGATTGATTTAAAGGCATCATTTAAGCATGAGGGCGTTTCTTACGAAGCAAACTTGAAAGACCCCATAGATATTTCCATAGAACTGTCTTCAGAAAAAAACCCTCAGGCATGGTATGTAGACTTGCCAGAAATAACTCCGGTTATGACGGAGCAATTTACTGGAAGCGTAGCCCTCGGAGGAGCTGTTAATTTTAGAAATGTCTTCTTTAATCCACACGGTCATGGAACGCACACAGAGTGTGTAGGCCATATCAGTGAAGAGGTTCATTCAGTAAATGATTCTTTAAAAACCTTCTTTGCATCTGCTTCTCTTATTACGATAAACCCTGATACACTTAAAGAAAATGATAGGTGGATGGAAAAAGGGGATTTGGTTATTACGAAAGACCAATTAGAATCAATGTGGGATGGAAGTTCTGAAGCATTAATCATCAGAACTACGCCTAACACATTAGAAAAAAAGACTAAGAATTATAGTGATACCAATCCCCCATACATTCATCCAGATGCTATGGAATACATAGCTTCTACCGGAATCAAACATTTACTTTTAGATTTACCTTCTGTAGATCGTGAAAGTGATGAAGGGAAGCTAATCGCACATCGAATATTCTGGGATTTTCCTTCAAATACAAATTTAGAAAGAACTATCACCGAAATGATCTTTGTTAATGACCAAGCGGTAGATGGGTTATACCTCTTAGAGCTTCAGGTGGCTCCATTTAAGAATGACGCTTCTCCTTCTAGACCTGTAATTTATCGCTTGAAGGTTAAGTAAAACGTGGTGCCTTTTCCAATTTCTGTTTTGAACCAGATTTCTCCGCCTTGATTTTCTATGATGTTTTTTACCATAGCCAGTCCAAGTCCCATTCCTTTAGATTTGGTAGTGAAATTAGGAACAAATATCTTCTTTTGAACTTCCTCAGGAATTCCTTGCCCATTATCTCTAACCTCAGCCATTAATATTCCCTCGTATTCCTTCAAATAGACGTTTATTTTGCCCTTTCTGTCCTCTGGGATACTTTGTATAGCATTTTTAAGAAGGTTGTTAAAAACACGTAGTAATTGATCATTATCAGCCTTTATGGTGGTGTTGTCTGTTTGATTAAAAAACTTAAGGTCTGCATTGCTCTCTAGCTCGAAGGTTTGAATGGCGTCTTCAATAATTGTGTTTAGCTGAACACTTTGCTCCTTGGCTTTAGGCATTTGTGCAAAATTCGAAAACTCATTGGCTATATTGGTCAACGCTTCTATTTGAGTAATTAGTGAGTCTGCTGTGGTTTTGAATTTCTCTTTCCAATCTGGAGCATTATCGTCCATAGCCCTTTGCAAATATTGAATTCGAAGCTTCATTGGGGTCAATGGATTCTTTATCTCATGCGCTACTTGTTTAGCCATTTCTCTCCATGCGCTTTCTCTTTCAGAGCGTGCTAGTGCTACAGTACTCTCTTCCGCTTCTTTTAGCATCCGATTATATTCGGTAACCAAAGCTCCTATTTCGTCATTACTTTCCCATTTAAGAGGAACATTGGTTTTTCCTAAATCCACTCCTTTCATTTTCTCTCCTACGCGTTGCAATGACTGTGTAATATAATTAGACAGTATCAAAGCTATAATTCCTGCTGCTATAAACAGACCGACATAAATTAGAATTAGGTCAAACAGAAAAGATTCTATTTCCTGTCTGTTCTCACTTTGCATATCATAATATGGAATGTTAGTTACCGCTAATGGTCGGCCCTCCAAGTCACTAAAATGCCAATAAGCCAAATAAAATTCATCGCTGTTATCTCCTTTTTCTAGCACAAGTTGGACATCTCCGTCTGTTAGTTGCTGAAGGATTTTAGGAGAAACTACTTGAGGAATATTTTTTTCTTGGAAAATTTTTGGGTTACTAGAAATCAAAAGTTTTCCGCTCAGATCATATAAATTCAAATCTAGATTGTGGACATCAGCCAATTCACAGATCTTATCACTAAAAACAACAGGAATGGAATCTGTTTTCATCTCTCCTTGTTGTTCTAGAAAGTAATCCATACTGGCCTGAATAGACTTTTCTTTTCTCTCTAGCCTAGAGGCGTGGTACTCCTGATTCTGGCTCTTAAAATTACTGTAAGCAAATATCCCTGTAGCAAAAAATGATACCAAAATCATGGCTATCATAGAAAGGTATATCCGGGTTTTAAGATTGAGTCGTTTCATTGAGTTATTGCAACGCAAAAATTACGCCTTTCTGAATAATGAAAGGCTCTAAAACAAAAAACCCCGTTAGAGTTTCTAACGGGGTTTTCAATATTATAAAAGCTGACTATCCATTTAGTGCTTCTGCACCTCCTACTATTTCCAAGATCTCTCCTGTAATAGCTGCTTGTCTAGCTTTGTTATAGAATAATTTCAGCTCATCCTTAATGTCAGAAGCATTATCTGTAGCTTTATGCATAGCAGTCATTCTAGCTCCGTGCTCACCTGCGTTTGAATCTAAGATTCCTTTATACAATTGAATCTTTAAAGATCGTGGAATTAGCTCAGTAATGATTTCTTCTTCAGAAGGCTCGTAAATATAGTCAGTGCTTTGGTTAGCATCAGCTCCTTCTGGAGGAAGAACTGGTAAAAACTGTTCAGTCATTACGATCTGCACTGCTGCATTCTTGAACTTATTATAAACCACTATTACTTTATCCCAAGTACCTTCCTTGAACTGAGTCATTACCACGTCAGCTATCTTAGATGCGTTAGCAAAAGTCAACTCGTTATACACTTCATAAGGACGTTCGTCAAATCCATCTAAATGGATTTCCTTCGTTTTAGTATAATGCTCGTGTGCTTTTTTACCAATTGGAAGAACCTTAATATTAGAATCAGAATATCTGCTTTTAATCTTAGTTATCTCCTTAACTATAGCACTATTAAACCCTCCACATAATCCTCTGTTAGAGTTGATAGCTACAATTAACACATTGTTAGAACCTCTTTCTTCAGAGTAAATACCTTCAGTGCTTTCTACATTAGAAGCTACATTAGATAATATCTCCTGAAGTTTTTCAGCATATGGTCTCATCTGAGTAATAGCATCCTGAGCTCTTTTTAACTTAGCCGCGGAAACCATTTTCATAGCAGAAGTAATCTGCATCGTACTGTTTACAGATGAAATTCTATTTCGTATCTCTTTTAAGTTAGCCATATCCTCTTATTCTGAGTTAGGTTTAGTAAGTAGCTGATAAATCTGCTACTACTTTTTCTAATACTTCTGTTATCTCACTAGTAAGTTTACCAGTTTTTAAACTATCCAATGTGCTTTGGTGGTTAGCTTTCATGAAATCGATAAACTTCACTTCGAATTCTTTAATCTTATTTACAGGAACTGCTCTAAGTAATCCTTTTGTTCCAGCATAAATAATAGCCGTTTGCTCTTCTACTTTCATAGGAGAATTCTGAGCTTGCTTAAGGATTTCTACGTTTCTTTTTCCTTTTTCAATTACAGATAAAGTAGCCTCATCTAAATCCGAACCGAACTTAGCAAATGCTTCTAATTCTCTGTACTGAGCTTGATCTAACTTCAACGTTCCAGATACTTTCTTCATAGACTTGATCTGCGCGTTACCTCCAACTCGAGATACCGAAATACCTACGTTAATAGCTGGTCTTACACCAGCTAGGAATAAGTTAGACTCAAGGAAAATCTGTCCATCTGTAATCGAAATTACGTTGGTAGGGATATATGCAGATACATCTCCTGCTTGAGTTTCAATAATAGGGAGGGCTGTTAATGATCCACCACCTTTCACTATTCCTTTAAGAGAATCAGGAAGGTCGTTCATATCAGCTGCTATAGCGTCAGATGAATTAATCTTAGCTGCTCTTTCTAATAACCTAGAGTGTAGGTAAAATACATCTCCTGGGTAAGCCTCTCTACCTGGAGGTCTTCTTAGAAGAAGTGATACCTCTCTATATGCTACTGCTTGCTTAGATAAATCATCATAAACAATAAGTGCTGGTCTACCTGTATCTCTAAAATACTCCCCAATAGCAGCACCAGAGAATGCAGAGTAATACTGAAGAGGAGTAGGTTCAGAAGCTGTAGCGGCTACTACTACCGTATAAGGCATAGCTCCGTTTTCTTCTAATGTTTTTACTGTTTGTGCTACTGTAGATCCTTTCTGACCGATAGCTACATATATACAGAATACTGGCTCGCCAGCATCGTAAAATTCTTTTTGATTGATAATGGTATCAATAGCCACAGTAGACTTTCCTGTCTGTCTGTCACCAATGATAAGCTCTCTTTGACCTCTTCCTATTGGAATCATGGCATCGATTGCTTTAATACCCGTTTGCATAGGCTCTTCTACCGGCTGACGGTAAATTACACCTGGTGCCTTTCTTTCAATAGGCATCTCGTATAATTTTCCTTCGATAGGTCCTTTACCGTCTATAGGCTCACCAAGAGTACTTACAACTCTACCTAACATTCCTTCACCTACATTAATAGAGGCAATAGTACCTGTTCTTTTCACAGAAGAACCTTCTCTAAGGTTTCCTGAGGGTCCTAAAAGTACGGCTCCTACGTTATCCTCTTCAAGGTTAAGTACGATTCCTTTTACTCCGTTTTCGAACTCTACAAGCTCTCCTGATTGTACGTTAGATAATCCGTAGATTCTAGCAATACCATCTCCAACCTGAAGAACTGACCCTACTTCTTGCAGTTCCACTTCAGTTTTTACTCCGGCAAGTTGCTCTCTTAATATTGCAGAAACCTCTGCTGGTTTTACTTCAGCCATTTTTTCTTGGTTTTACCTTTTATTAATTTCTTAGAATCCTGGTACGTAAAGATTCTCTGTAAATTCTCTTCTTAATTCTCTTAATTGAGTGCTAACAGATGCATCTAACATCTGATCACCCACTTTAATTACATATCCCCCAATTAAATCAGGATTCACGGTCTCTGTTAAATCAGATAATCCAGGAGCTAACTTCTGAAGCTCTGCTTCTATTCTAGCTCTAGACTCGGCATCTAACGGAGCTGCTGATATTACCTCAGCTTGAGATACTTTCTTGTAAATCTTATATTGTATCACATAAGCGTGAGCTATGCCACCTAATAAAGATTCTCTTCCTTTGTCAGTAATAAGAGCTATAAACTTAGCGGTCATCTCCCCTACGTTTCCTGAAAAAACCAGAGTTAAAACCTTAGCTTTTGCATCTGGTTTAATTACAGGACTGTTCAGCATAACCTGAAGATCTCTGCTTCCCTCAACAGTTTTAGCCAGATTAGACATGTCTTCAAACACCTCTTCTACCTTATTCTGTTCTATAGAAAGATCAAGAAGAGATTTTGCATATCTATTAGCCGCTTTAGTGATTTTCATCTTAATTCAGCTTTGATTCGTTTAAAAGCGTGTCTATAAGCTCCTTTTGACTTCCGTCTGCAGAAAGCTTCTGTCTCACTACTTTTTCTGCTATATCTAAAGAAAGAGAAGCTACTTGCGTTTTAATATCAGCAATAGCCGCTTTCTTTTGAATATCAATTTCTTCTCTAGCTGCTGCTATCATTTTCACTCCTTCTTCAGAAGCAGCTGTTTTAGCATCAGAAATAATGTCATCTCTAGTGTCTCTAGCTTCTTTCATGATAGCATCTCTTTCTATCATAGCTTCTTTCTTAGCTGCTTCATTATCCGCTTGAAGAGCTTGCATTCTTCTTTCAGCTTCTTCAGCACCTTTAAGAGCGCTTTCTATAGATTTCTCTCTTTCATCTACCGCATCAAGGATAGGTTTCCAAGCAAATTTCTTTAGAAGTAACAACAGAGCTATAAATAACACTATCTGCCATATAAATAACCCGAACGAAAAACTTTCTAATAATTGCACTTTAAATATTTTTTTTAATGAATAATAACATGAGCTGTTACCAACCGTAACAGCTCATGAAATAAAATCTATTCTGGTGTTGATGCTACTACTTCTTGTGTTGCAAAAAGAGCTGCGAAACCAATACCTTCAATAAGAGCTGCTGCAATAAGCATAGCTGTTTGGATTTTATTAGTTGCTTCTGGCTGACGAGCGATTGCATCCATTGCAGAACCACCGATTCTACCGATACCAACTCCTACACCAATTACTATTAATCCTGCTCCTATAATTCTTGGGATACTCATGATTTATTTATTTAATTATTAATTATTCTTTTTAATGTGAGTGTGCTTCTTCATGATGCTCGTGCTCTTCTGAGGCAAACCCAAAATACAATGCTGCCAGCATAGTGAAAATGTACGCCTGTAAAAGGGCTACCAACAATTCTATTAAAGAAATTGCAAAACTCAATATCAGCGCAAGAGGGTCACCTAACCAACTCCAAGTAGCCGAAACATACATTAGAGCTATAAGGCTCATTAAAACCGTGTGTCCAGCCAGCATGTTCGCATAAAGTCTTATCAATAAAGAAAAGGGCTTTATGAAGATTCCCAATATTTCTATTGGCCATAATATCAGATATAACCAAAACTTCGCTATCCAAGGCATTGCATCTCCTAATGGATCAAAAATATGTTTCCAATAATCTTTAGTCCCTGTTAGGTTAGTTAAAAGGAACACCAAAACAGCTAAAGCAGCAGTAACAGCTATGTTTCCTGTAACATTCACTCCAAGTGGAGTAAGGCCGAATAAATTTAGAAACCATATAAAGAAAAATATCGTCAACAGAAATGGTAAATACTTTCTGTACTTTTTCTCTCCAATATTTGGAATAGCTATTTCATCTCGTATGTAAAGCACAATGGGTTCCATAAATCTTCCCACTCCTTTTGAAATACCTCCGTTCTTTGCATAAGACTTACCAAGGCTTCTAAAAAGAAGAAGCATTAGCAACCCAGTAATGATAATCATCATTACGTTTTTTGTTATTGATAAATCTAATGGCTTCACGTGATGACCATCAGTTTTTATAAGTTTACCAGAGCTGTCGCTTCTGTAGACAATCCCTTCGTGTTTTTTGTAGTGTTTTCCTTTACTTTCAACTGTGTCGTGTTCATGGTGACCAAACCTAGCACTTGAGAACATATGTAGGCCATCATCAATTAAAATAACAGGCATAGGAATTACCCAATGCATAGCATCCCAAACCACAAAATTGTGCGCATCTTGAAGGTGGTGTTGGATAAATTCTGATCTATCTGCGGCTGTTTCTGCACGTTCTTCACCGTGGTGTTCAGTGTGTAACTCTTTATTGTGGTCAGAATCAGAGTGATCAGAACTCGGGGAAGCCGCAAAAACTGGTGAGGTTAATATAGTTAGAATCAGTGCTTTCGCGAAGTTTTTTAATCTCATTTCGAGCTAATGATTTACGTCTTTGAAAAATCGGTGCAAACGTACGCATAATTTTATGTTTAAACCACATTCTAAAAGAGAAATTTAAGAGTGCCGGGGTCAAATAATGTTTTTTGAACGGTCTTTTGATTTGCAACGCTAATTACTCTTCTAGCATGAGCACTTTTATAAGAATAAACACCTCCAAAAACAATGAGATTAAATATGGAATGAAAAATTCGGAAAACTCTACTCGAGTTATAACTCCATCAGCGGAGTAAACTGGATAAAAAGAGGCGAAAAATATTATGAATTTTAAGAAGCTGCCTCCAATAAATAAAAAACCTAGAATTTTGTTATGATTCTTTTTAAAATAAATCAGGCCGGCAAAAACAGCTATCGTGAACAACCCGTTAAAAACATAGGCTTTTGTTAATCCTGGTGATTCAGAATGAATGAAGTTTGCTAAAACCTCTGTGTGCACATAAAACGTGATTAACAATGATACAAACATCAAAATGGCGAATTTCATTATTCGGGTTAGCTCAATCTTCGTCATTTAATCTATTTACTTGTCTGAGTAATTGCCATAGTGCTAATACCACGGCTGAAAGTGTACAAATGATGGTGTACCAATTTTTATCGGAGGGATATTTCTCATCAAGCCATCTTCCCAAGTAGGCTCCTAAGTAAATAGTCACCCCCATTTGAAGTCCTGCACTCGAAAGAATTAGATAACGGTTAGACCGCTTGTTCTTGAAGGGTTTTTTCACTGATCATAGGTTGGTTCATGTCTTTTATTTTTCCCATATTACATGTTCCCGTGAAGACTGCTCCTGGCTCAATAGAAATCTTATCGGTAAAAATATCTCCTTCTACTTTTGAAGATGCTTTTAAACTTAATAATTGTCTCACACTAACTTTTCCAGATATTTTTCCTTCAATTTCAGCATTTTCACAAGTCACATCTCCTTCTATTCTCCCGGTAACACCTAACACTAATTTTCCGGTAGTAATTAAGTTTCCTTTTAGATTTCCGTCAATCCTAATGTTACTCGTACTCTTGAACTCTCCTGTGATTGTAGAGTCTTCTACTATTCTGTTTAAAACTCCCTCTGTAGTAGTTTGATTATTCCTAGCCATGATAATCTTGGTTTCTATTTTAAATACTCCTCTTGAAAAAACTCGTTATACTTTTCAGGATCTCTATCTTTCGTTAGAGCTGAAAAATTCGATTTACTTATAGCAAAAGTATGATAATTCAATTGATTCAGGTCTCCCAATATATTCTGATTTACCTTGAAGGCATTGTAATAATTCATAGCCGAGTCCTCGTTTTCAAAATCTCTGACATAAATCATTTGGTATTCTTTTCCTAAAACCCTGGTTTTTACTGTTAATCCGGAAGATTTGAAAAATGTAGCATTAAAATTAGCAATGTCGGATTGAGCTCTATTCACATCTCCACCTTCTAATGGGATAAGAGAAATTACATAATGTCCCATCCCTCCTCTAAACACATAAAGGTCTGGTCGGCTTTTTGGCTCTTCTTTAGTCACTTTTCCGCTTAAAATATCGAGATACCTTTGGGCTGTAATTCCTTCTTCAGAGTCTTTGAACAAATCTACTGTAGCTAGCAATGCGTCTTTATAAGGTTTAGGCTCACCTCCAAACAGACTAGCCATCTCACCTATGGATATAGCCTTAATTAAATAATATTTGGCTAAAAGGTGGTTTTCCTCTTCTGAACTAATGATAGAAGTGGCCTCTTGAATAACGTCATTAAACATTCCCTTTCTATACTTATCAAACAACAATTCATAAGCAGCTACTTCTTCAGCCTCTCTAATTTCTTTGATTGATTGGTATTCAGGGTTGTCAATTAGAACTGTGTATTCAGAGTTTGGATAGTTTAATTTTGTTTGAGCCGCCCAGTGAGCAGAGTTACATGTACCACAAAAAGGATTTGAATAACCGCCTTGTTCTTTAGATAAATAGGTTCTATAAAGCTGATAATGGGTTACAGGGTGAAAAGCACTTTCGTCTACTTCAGTCACCAACACCTCGAAAGATTCTACAGCATTTTCAAAATCATCTAATTTTTCTTTGTAGATCAGTCCTGCGTTATATCGAGCTTCAGCTCGCTTTTCTTCACTCGAAGAGATTTCTGTTGGTGTTTTAGGAACATCAGCTAAGTATTCTTCAAACGGTCTTCCTTCGTCTTCCTTTACTTCTTCTATTACTTCTTCTTCAATTGTCTCTTCCGTTTCGGTTACGAATGTTTGTTTATTTTTTCTTCTCCAATCATCCTCTAAGACTCTATCACCCCAAACGTCTAAAAAATTATCTTTTCCTGATGCTTTTAATGCAGAATTCCATGGCCAAAAATCACCCGCTGCGGCTATTTCGTCTCCGTTCTCTAATGCTTCTAAGATTCTAAGTCTTTCTTCTTCTCTAGCTCTAGCATCATCTTCCATGATACCCTCTATTCTTTTAGTTAGGTCTTCTTCAGAAAGTTGAGAAAGCTGAAGTAAGCTGTCTTCTCTTTCTATTATTCTAAGGTTGTTCACCAATTCAGTTAAGCTGGCAGCCTTGTTAGTGATGTCTTTAAACCTTGGGTGGGTTTCTTGGATAAATGCAGTAGTACTATCATAGTACTGTTGAGCATTCTCATAGTTCCGTTCATCAAAGTTTAAATCTGCTAATTTTAAAAACGACTTTGCTTTTTGTTTGTCATTCCCATCATTAACCTCTAAACTTTTTTCTAGAAGCGTAATCCCTTCTTCTAAATGCCTTTCTTCTATTTCTAATTCCGCTAGGGCAAAATAAATTTGATCGAAATACTCAACGTTTTTCTCGTCTTTGAGCATTTTATACAGCTTATCTTTAATAGCCTGGCTATCTCCGTTTCTTCTTTTAAATGCAATAGCCTGATTTATTTGAGCGTAAAAAGACATTTCATAAGAAGGTTTTAGTTTTAAAACTTCCTTATAAGAGTCTATACTTTCGTTTGACTTCCCTAAGTTTTGATAAATCTGAGCTAAAATAAATGTCGGTCTAGCTTTATCTTTTTTCTTCTCAGTAAACATTATACCGTTTTCTAGGTAAGATGCCGCATCTTTTAGCTTTCCTTCACTAATTGCATAATCAGCTAAAACCATGTTATACTCCGCTCTATATTCTTCTGGAAAGTCCTTTATCGAACTAAGTTGTTCTAAGCACTCTGTAAGTTCTGATTTTTGATTTTTAGCCATATATGTTCTCACCAACCAAAGATTCGAACGAACCTTCATGTCCGTGTTGTCATATTTTCTTTTTACATAAAGAAATATTTCTTCTGCCTTCCAATAGTTCCTTTCATAAAAATAAGCTTGTCCCATAAGTAGCCAATTGTCATCAATCCACTTATTCATTTCAGGTTTTTTCATAGGGCGTCTATCCCTTTTAGAAACCTTCATTTCATGTCTATCGATAACTAACTCTGTTTTTTCGATTATACGTTCCATGTTCTCCTGAACCGTAGTAACGCTTTCTTCAGTAGGATAAAAGAATACAGTTAATAAACTGTCATAATCATCCTCCTGCCCTTCTTTTAAAGTAAGGATCGCTTCCTTTTTAGCCTCTTTAGCATTAAAGAAGCCATTATAACGAGCCGTGGTGTTATGGAAAACTCTCTTTGTAAGTCCATCTTTAGTAGTAGAACATTGAGAAAGGATTAGAACTAAGAATAGAGAAACAAAAATTAGTCTTAATACTATGAATACATTTTTACTCAAATCGAAAGGATATTGTCTTGGTTAACTGATAAACAGAAAACCCACAAATTTATTTCATTTTTAGGTTACTATTAATTGAGCATCCAAAATTATCAAGACTCAATAATAATTAGCATTTTTACACGATGTTAACTCCGAAGAAAAAAAAGAAAAAGGACTTTATTAGAAAACTATCTAATAACTATAGAGTTACTGTCTTAAAAGAGGATTCTTTTGAAGAAAAATTTAGTGGGAATTTAACTCCCATTAAAATCATATTTATTAGCACGGTTACTTTATTTCTATTAGGGGTTTTCTTTTGGTTTTTATATGCACACACACCTATCAAACATAGCATACCTGGGTATCCTCATGAGGAAATAGTAAATGCCGACATCCTAAACAAAGTAAAGGCTGATTCACTAGATAAGTTAACTAGAGTAAATAATCAATATTTTAAAAACTTAAAGGCTGTTTTAAACGGAGAGATTATAGAAGAACCTGCAGACGAATCGGATTCCTTACAAACAAACAAAGAAGATTTAACTTTTAACATTTCTGAAGTAGATTCCCTAGCACGTAACCAGGTAGAAGAGGAAAATGACTTAGATATTTCTGGTTCTAATATTTCTGATCCTAAAAATTTCCTAGAACAAGTTTTATTACACAAGCCAGTAGAAGGAGTGCTTAGTGATGGTATAGATTTTAAAAAGGGTCACTATGGAATAGATGTTTCTGCCGCTGAAGGGTCAAGGGTAAAATCAATTCTTAACGGAACAGTGATTTTTTCTGGTTTTACAGCAAGTGGGGGAAATGAAATTCATATCCAGCATAACTATAATTTAGTTAGTATCTATAAACACAATAGTGCTGTTCTTAAAAATACTGGAGATAAAATTATTCCTGGAGAAAGCGTAGCAATAGTTGGAAATTCAGGTGAGCACAGCGATGGCACTCACCTTC